>ENA-UEPJ01000457-UEPJ01000457.1-human-gut-metagenome-genome-assembly--contig:-NODE-457-length-55279-cov-6.722709_pt1 | contig 55279 bp, 46 predicted proteins | sample MGYA00242890_ERZ507896 | MGnify/ENA primary metagenome ERZ507896 (study PRJEB26167, sample SAMN06115508) | human gut metagenome | host: Homo sapiens | place: China:Qinghai | collected 2015-08-20...
ACGAAAATCTGTTTGTTTCATGGGACGAGATTACCACACCTTTTAAAATCAAAAAACATGCCGGACATCCTCTAAGCTTGAGAAACAAGAAAGGACAGCCGCTCGAATTTTGGGCGGCTGTCCTTTCTTGTTTCCTAGCCCACGCTGGCGACTTTGCGGACCAGCAGCTCGTCGTTGGGCCAGATCTGGCGGTCGGGGGTGAGCAGTTCGCCGTCGCGGGCCACCAGGGCACATTCCTCGGCCAGCCCCAGGGCCGTCAGCAGCTGGCGGGAGGTCTTGGGGCGGGGGATGGAGAGCCAGTGGTCCTCGGGCTGGAGACGCACGGTGACGCGCGCACCGGTGTGTTCGGGGTTGACGCAGTGGATGTGGCGGGGAGTCTCGCTCATGGTCGTTTCCTTATGCTTGAAGTCAGGCAGCGCGGTTGCCGGGGAGAGCAAGGAGTGGCGGGACACTACCTGCTCTTTGCCGCGCTGTCTCCTGTTAAAAGTTTTGGGAAGGGAAAGGGGGAGCGCGAGGGGGAGAGGGAGAACCGTTTTTCCAAACGGTTTCCTTCTCCCCCTCGCCTGTTCCTTACTAAAACGCCACCCACCAGTACAGCAGGGTGACCACGGCCATACTGACGGCGCGCAGGCCCTGGTTGGCCAGGATCAGGCGCAGGGCCAGGGCCGGGCGGTAGAAACCGGCGTAGGCGGGCAGCTGGTGGCGGATGGCCCGCATGGGCGTGGACAATATGTTGCCCACCATCAGGGCAAGCACCACGTCGCGGGCCTCGAGGCCGCCGGTCTGGAGCACGCTGCCTGCGGCGCCCAGGGCCGCGCCCAGTTCGGCGGCCAGATGCAGCACGATGATGCCCATGGCCTGGGGCTTGAGGAAGGCCAGCCATTCCATGTGCATGGCCAGCCACTCCTCGGCGGCGGTGAACAGGCCGTAGCGCTGCAACAGATACATGATGATGTAGACGGGCACCGTGAAGCAGACCAGCTTGGGCACGCGGCGGCGGAAGCGCTTCCAGGCCTTGCGGACGGCGGCGCGCCAGCCGGTCTCGCCGTCGGCGGCGGCCGTGCAGGCCAGGCAGCCCTGCGGCGGTGCGGGCAGCAGGCGGCGGGAAAAGGCGATGGTCAGGCCGGTACGGCCCACGGCGGCCAGCAGGGTCAGGCCCACATAGACCACGGCGGGCCAGCCCAGCACGGGCCAGGTGAGCAGGAAGATGGTGGGCGTGTGGACCAGATAGGCCGGGAAGCTGTTGAACAGATTGGCCAGCATGAGTTCCCGGCCGTCGATCTCGCCTTTCTGGTGGCTTTCGGAAAGCAGGCCGTTGGCCGCTGCCGGGGAGACGAAGGCCAGGGAGAAGGCCGCGCCCGCCACGTCGCGCAGATGGGCGGCCCGGGCCAGCGGGGTGGCCAGACGGGCCAGATGGCGCGTCCAGCGCAGGGCCTCCAGCAGATTGGCCAGCAGCAGGCCCACGCACAGGCCCAGCAGCAGACGCAGCAGGGGCCAGAGCAGGCCTTTCCAGAGCAGGGCCAGGGAATGCAGCGTGTCAGGGGAAAGGATATCGTTCATGGGCAGGGCGCGGGATCAGGCCTGGGCGGCCGTGAAGCCCGTGTCCTCGGGCAGGTCGGGACCGGCGGCGAAGGTGCGGGCCAGTTCGTCGCAGCGTTCGTTCTCGCGGTGTCCGGCATGGCCGCGCAGCCAGTGGAAGGTGACCTTGTGGGTGCGCAGCAGGGGCAGGAGCTGCTTCCAGAGGTCCACGTTGAGCACGGGCTTCTTGTCGCTCTTGATCCAGTTGCGCTTTTGCCAGCCGGCCAGCCAGCCTTTTTCCACGGCGTCACAGACGTATTTGGAATCGGTGTAGAGGTCCACCTCGCAGGCTTCGCGCAGGGCGGAGAGGGCCGCGATGACGCCGCCCAGTTCCATGCGGTTGTTGGTGGTCAGGCGGGCGCCGCCCACCAGCTCGCGGCGGGCCGTGCTGCCCACCAGGCAGAGGATGGCGGCCCAGCCGCCCCGGCCGGGATTGCCCAGGCAGGAACCGTCCGTATAGATGATGACTTTCTTCATGACCGCGCAGTGTAGGAAAGAAGCGGGGCGCTGGCAACGGGGCCTCCCCGGGTATGCCCGCGCGCACAGCGGGGGCCGCAAAACGGGGGAGAGCGCGGGCGGGGCCGTGGTCTTCGTTCTGCAGGCTGGACTTTGCGGAACCTTTGGGATATGCTTTTCTACCAAAAATTAATGGGGGCATCACCCCCGTGGAGGACATCATGGCTCACAAGAAAATTGAGCGTAAAAAGGAACTGGATCGCCGCCGTCATCGTCGCGCTGAACGTCTGAAGCAGCGCGTGCGTGAAGCCAAGGCCGCCAAGGCCTAGTTTCCGCGGACAGTTCATTGCCGGTTCCCTGCGGGGAGCCGCGAATTTCAGCACAACGGCCGATGGCCCCGGACAAAAAAGGGGCTGTCGTGGCCGTTCTTGGCGTTATAGCTATGCCCATCTACGAATATCAGTGTCCCAACTGTCAGAAAGTCTTTGAAGAATGGACCCATGTGACCGACATGCAGGCCCAGGAGCCCTGCCCTGATTGCGGCACCCCCTCGCCGCGGGTCATGTCGCACACGTCTTTCGTGCTCAAGGGCGGCGGCTGGTATGTCAGCGATTACGGCTACCGCAAGGGCATCAAGGACGAGAACAGCACGTCCACCCCTTCTTCTTCCGCCTCCTCGTCGACGAGTTCCACTTCTTCCGGCAGCACTGCCAGCAGCACTTCCGGAGGCTCGGGTTCTTCCACCTCCTCTTCGTCGACCCCTTCCGCGTGAGGTACCTATGATTGAGCGCTACACCCGGCCCGCCATGGGCCGTATCTGGACCCTGGAGAACCGTTACCGCGCCTGGCTGGCTGTGGAAGTGGCCGTGTGCGAGGCCTGGGCCGAACTGGGCCGCGTGCCCGCCGAGGCCGTGAAGACCATCCGGGAAAAGGCCGACATCGACGTGGACCGCATCCTCGAGATCGAGCAGACCACCCGTCACGACGTCATCGCCTTCCTCACTTCGCTGGAAGAAAAGGTGGGCCCCGACGCCCGCTACATCCATCTGGGCTGTACGTCTTCCGACATCGTGGACACCGCCAACGGCTATCTGTTCATGCAGGCCGGCAAGCTCATCGTGGAAGACATCGAAAAGGTGCTGGCTTCTCTGGAAGCCCTGGCCCGCAAGCACAAGGGCGTGCTCTGCATGGGCCGCACCCACGGCATCCATGCCGAACCCACCAGCTTCGGCCTCAAGATGACCGGCTTCCACGCCGAGTTCCAGCGCCATCTGGAGCGCGTCAAGGCCGGTATCGAGAGCGTGCGCGTGGGCAAGATCTCCGGCGCCGTGGGCACCTACGCCTTCCTTTCCCCCGAACTGGAGGAAAAGGCCCTGACCCGTCTGGGCCTGGCCGTGGACCCGCACTCCACCCAGATCGTGCAGCGTGACCGCTATGCCCATTTCTTCACCTCCCTGGCCATCCTGGCCGGCGGCATCGAGCGCCTGTGCGTGGAGCTGCGCCATCTGCAGCGCACCGAGGTGCTGGAAGTGGAAGAAGGCTTCGCCAAGGGCCAGAAGGGCTCCTCGGCCATGCCGCACAAGAAGAACCCCATCTCCGCCGAGAACATGGCCGGCCTTGCCCGCCTGATCCGCAGCAATGCCGTGGCTTCCATGGAGAACCAGGCCCTGTGGCACGAGCGCGACATCAGCCATTCGTCCGTGGAGCGCGTCATCATGCCCGACTCCACCATCCTGGCCGACTACGTGCTCAACCGCCTGTGCCGCCTGCTGGACGGCCTGGTGGTCAAGCCCGCGCGCATGAAGGAGAACATGGAGCGTTCCTACGGCCTGTACTTCTCCCAGCGCGTGCTCACCGCCCTCATCGCCACCGGCCTGCCGCGCCAGAAGGCTTATGAGGCCGTGCAGCGCCTGGCCATGCAGAGCTGGGAGACCCGCAAGCCCTTCCCCGAACTGGTGTGCGCCGACCCCGACATGCATGAACGTCTGGGCGATGCCCAGCTGGCCGAACTTTTCGATCCCACCTACTATCTTAAATACGAAGACGTCATCTACAAGCGCGTCTTCGGCAATTAGGAGGCTCCCGTGCAGCAGTCCATCCTGGAGATCAAGCGTCGTCTGGCCCGCCTGCTGGTGGAAAAGTCCTACCATGAAGGCGACTTCGTCCTGGCTTCCGGCCGTCGCAGCGACTATTACTTCGATTGCCGCGTGACCGCCCTGCATGCCGAAGGTTCCTGGCTCATCGGTACGCTGTTCAACGACCTGCTCAAGGACGTGCCCGTGGTGGGCGTGGGCGGCATGACCATGGGCGCCGACCCGCTGGTCTCCGCCACCACCGCCATCTCGCATGAACTGGGCCGTCCCCTCAACGGCCTGCTGGTGCGCAAGGAAGCCAAGGACCACGGCACTGGCCAGTTCGTGGAAGGCCTGGGCAACTTCAAACCCGGCGACAAAGTGGCCATGCTGGAAGACGTGGTGACCACCGGCGGCTCCCTGCTCAAGGCCTGTGACCGTGTGCGCGCCGCCGGTCTGGACATCGTGGCCGTGTGCTGCATCCTGGACCGTGAAGAAGGCGGCCGCGAAAAGCTGAAGGAAGCCGGTTACGAACTGCACTCCCTCTTCACCCGCAAGGAACTGGTGGAGATGGCCCGCTCCTAGGGCTTTTTCGCTGGAGCGTTCCCGGCATGATCCGGGACATGGCGGGGATGACCGCCCACCATGGGGCCCACTCCAGATCCGTCCCGGACCGGGGATACACTGATCGTCAAAGGGCAGCCTTCGGGCTGCCCTTTTTTGTACGCTTTTGTCCGGCACAGGCCGGGGGGCTGGGCGGCAAGCGCCTGTGCCGCACGCTTGCCTTCCCGGATTTTTGCCTGCGGCAGGGCGCTGACAGGCCTGGAAAGCAGCGTGAAAGGTCACAGGAAAAAATTTTTTGAAATTTTTTTCAGGAAATTTTTCCGAAGGCCGCCGAAAAATGTGATGGCGCAAAGCTGCCGGAAATGTGCAGGCTGAAAAACTTTGTCACATTGATGATAGAGACGCCTGGACGTATATCGATTTTGATTCACAATGTACTTTTGACGTAGTAACACAAAAAAATAAAGTATATTTTGCATCATATACAGTTTTATGATGTTCATTTGTTTGGCTTGTTCGTTATTTCTTAAAGTGTATGGAAGGTTTTTTGACTGTTTGTGTGAACAGTCATGGCGGGACTATGTGCATTGCGTAACAAAGTGCGCGTTTTTCCGTGTAAAACCGGCGTAAAGCAGAGCCAGGCCCTTTGCAGCGATGGTGAAAGCGTGCTAGCGTGTTTTTGTGCCATCCGCTGTGGCACGGGCATTCCGGCCGGATGCAGAGGCTGTCCGGGCGGAAGATATCAACGAGAGGACAGGGGCGAGCCCAGGGAGGATAGAAAAGTGGAGCTTTACAGGCTGTTGGAAACCTTTAACGGATTTTTGTGGTGTCCGGTCATGCTGGTGCTGCTGGTAGGCACGGGCATCTATCTGAATATAGCGCTGCGCTTTTTCTCCTTCCGCAACTGGGTACGAGCTTACAAGTGCCTGTGGCAGGGGCGGTCCCATCAGTCCGAACACGGCGAGATCTCGCCGTGGAATGCCCTCATGACTGCTCTGGCCGCAGATATCGGTACCGGTAACGTGGTGGGCGTGGCCCTGGCCATCGCCGTGGGCGGCCCCGGCGCCCTGTTCTGGATGTGGGTCACGGCCCTGGTGGGCATGATGACCAAGTTCAGCGAAGTGCTGCTTTCCGTGCACTTCCGCGAAAAGACCCCCGCCGGCAACTGGGTGGGCGGCGCCATGTACTTCATCAAGAACGGCCTGGGCCCCAAATGGGTCTGGCTGGGCACCTGCTTTGCCGTGTTCGGCATCTGCGCCTGTATCGGTACGGGCGGCATGGTGCAGGCCAAGGCCATCACCGACAACATCTCCGGCACCTTCGGCCTGCCCGCGTGGCTGTGCGGCCTGATCCTGGTGGGCCTGTGCGTGGCCGTGCTGCTGGGCGGCGTGCGCCGCATCGGCGCCGTGGCGGGCAAGATCGTGCCCTTCATGGCCATCATGTATGTCTTCATGTGCCTGCTCATCATCGGCATGAACATCGAAAAGGTCCCCTCCGTGTTCTGGTGGGTGATCTCCGACGCCTTCCAGCCCACGGCGGCCACCGGCGGCTTTGTGGGCGCCACGGTGATGATGGCCATTCGTCAGGGCATGGCCCGCGGTATCTTCTCCAACGAAGCCGGCCTGGGTACCGCTCCCATGGCCCACGCGGCCTCCACGGCCGAGACCCCGCTGGTGCAGGCCTCCATCGGCATGCTCGACGTCTTCATCGATACCATCATCGTCTGCAGCATGACGGGCTTCGTGATCCTGGTGACGGGCACCTGGACCGCCGGTTCCTCCGCCGCCAGCATGATGACCTCCATGGCCTTCGAACAGGCGCTGCCCGGTGTGGGCCAGTTCGCGGTCACCATCTGTCTGACTTTCTTCGCCTTCACCACCATCCTCGGCTGGTGTGTGTACGGTGAACGCTGCGCCATCTACCTGTTCGGCGACCGGGCCCAGATGGTCTTCCGCCTGGTGTACTGCCTGGCGGTGGGCGTGGGTTCCGTCCTGGCCCTGGATGCCGTGTGGCTCCTGGCCGATACCTGCAACGCCCTTATGGCGCTGCCCAACCTTACCGGTGTCCTGCTGCTGAGCCCCGTGCTGTTCAAGATCGTACGGGACGAGGTGGCCCGGGACGATCGTTTCGTCGTGTAGGCAACCGGGGGGCGGGCCCCGGGCCCGCCCCTTTGCAACATATTCCATGACATAGCCTGAGGAAGGCAGCCTTCGGGCCGGCGCTCTCCGTCATCGGGGAGCGGGTCTTGGCGCTCACCCTGAAAACGGCCTTTTCCATGGAAAAAGACCGGCAGGGAGAAGGCTGCGGAGCTGGCAAGGGCGCAGCGGTGCCTCCGTGACGGTCCGGCATGACGGACTGCCGGCCGGGACGCCGGAGGCTCCCATCCCGTTCACCTTTTGGAAGAGGGGCAAGGCATTGCAAAAACGTTACCTTTCCATCGCCATCCTGACGGCCGTCCTGGCCGTGACGGGGATCGCCGGCTATCTGCTGCCGGCGGGCCCGGTCGCGGGGGACAAGGAACCTGCCACGCGTCGCATCCTGTTCGACAATGCGGGCGGTCCCGTGGTCTTCGACCATCAGAAGCACAGCCGTCTGCTCAAGGAAGATTGCGCCACCTGCCACCACGAGAGCCTGCAGAAGACGCCCGACAAGGCCATGGCCTGTGCCAGCTGCCACGGCGTGGCCCTGGACGATGCCTTCAAGGCGGGGCATGCCAAGAGCTATCCGGCGGAAAGCTGTGTGACCTGCCACCATTACGAACTGGCGGCCAAGGACTGGGGGCACCAGCAGCACAGCGAGGACTTTGGCGTGGACTGCACCTCCTGCCACCATGCCGACACGAACATCGAGCCCGAACCGCAGAGCTGCGCCAACTGCCATGAGGCCGGGGCCCGGCCCACCAACAAGGCTGCCGAGCCCGGCACGCCGCCGGTGCTGGCCGATGCCGTGCACGCGCGCTGCGTGGCCTGCCATCAGGATCTGTTCGGCAAGGCCAAGAACTGCGCTTCCTGCCATGAGCTGAAGCCCACGCGCAAGGATGAGGCTGCCGTGAAGGGCAAGGTGAACGCCCTGTATGCCGACTGCACGGTCTGCCATGTGAAGAAGACGCCGGACAAGCTGATCCCCGGCCGTATGGACGCCTTCCACGGCCAGTGCATGGGCTGTCATGAAAAGCTCGGCAAGGGCCCCTTCGGCAAGGACAAGTGTGCCCAGTGCCATACCAAGTAGTGAGGCGGGTATGAAAGAAGTATTCCAGATGTTGAAGGACCCGCGTTTCCACCTGGTGTACGGGGTGACGCAACGCTACAGCAACGGCCCGGAACCGCGCCGCGTGCGCCTCAACCGCGAGGGCTACAAGCTCGTGGAAGGCGTGACCAAGAAAGCCCTGGTCTACCCGCGCATGCGCCTGGCGGTGCATCCTTCGCCGCTCAAGGGGGACGCGTTCTCGCCCATCTTCGGCCGCATCACCGACGTGACCGAGCGCAGCCTCTTCGTGGAGGCCATCGAGCCCGACGAGGCCCTGCGCGCCCTGGCCGACGGCGTGGAGAAGGTGGACCTGATCAATGACGAACGCACGGGCCAGGAACTGGCCGTGCTGCTCAAGAGCCTGGGCCTGAACACCAAGAGCCTGGGCCAGCAGTGCGAGACCCTGATCATCAACGGCCTCAACCCCGACCCCGGCGTCACCTGGGCCGAGCCCATGCTGCTGACCCACCAGGGCACGCTGCGGGCCGGTCTGGCCGTGCTGCGCCGCCTTTCCCCGGCCAAACGCATCCTGCTGGCCGTGCCGCGCGAGATGCACCTGCATTTCGACGATGTGGAAGTGGTGCGCGTGACGGCCCGCTATCCGGCCAGCGTCGATGCCCTGCTGGTCAAGAGCGTCACCGGCAAGGAAAAGCCCGAAGGCGTGGGCGTGGTGGGGCTCCACAATGTCTGGAGCCTGGGCCGCGTGGCCCGCACGGGCCTGCCGCTCATCGAGTCGGTCATCACCCTGGGCAGCTACACCCACTCCGGCAACTATATCGTCAAGGAAGGCAGCATGCTGGGCGAGCTGCTGGAATTCGCCCACATCAAGCTCAACAGCGGCGACACCCTGGTTCGCGGCGGCCCGCTGCGCGGCGAGAGCATCGACCGCCTGGACCGCAGCATCACCAAGGGGGCCACGGGCGTCTTCGTGGTGGAGGCCGGTACCGTGCCGCCCATGGAAGGCCACAGCCCCTGCATCAACTGCGGCGCCTGCGTGCTGATCTGTCCCGCGCGCCTGAGCCCCAGCATGCTGAGCCGCAACGCGGAATTCGCCCTGCACGAGCGCTGCCGCGACGAACACGTGGACTGCTGTCTGGAATGCGGCCTGTGCGGTTATGTCTGCATCGCCCGCCGTCCGGTCCTGCAATACATCCGTCTGGCCAAGCACAAGCTGGCCCAGGCCGATGAGGCCCGCCGTCTGAAAGAACGGGAGCTGCGTCCCGCGGCGCAGCCTGCCGCCGAAGCCAAGGAAGGAGAAAACTGATGCCCGCTGCCGCTCAATCTTCCGTTTTGCTGGCCATGAGCGCCCCGCCGTACTGGCATTGCGGGCGCACCGTGCGCCGCCAGAGCCTGATGACCCTCGCGGCCCTGCTGCCTGCCGTCATCGGGGCCGTCTGGACCTGGGGCCTGCCCGCCGTGCGCGTCATGTCCCTGTGTGTGGCCGTGGCCGTGCTCACCGAGGCCGCCTGCCAGAAACTCATGGGCCGCGAGCTGGCCATCGACGACTACACGGCCGTCTGTTCCGGCCTGCTGCTGTCCTTCATGCTGCCGGCCGACGCCCCCTGGTGGATCGCGGTCATGGCGCCGCTCATCGCCATCAGCCTGGGCAAGATGGCCTTTGGCGGTCTGGGCGCCAACCCGGTCAACACCTCCGTGGTGGGCTGGGCCGTGCTCTTCGTCTCCTTCCCCCTGTTCATGGAACCCAATGCCGTGCAGCTCAACGCCGCGTCCATGGTGGACCCGCTGGTGCGGCTCAAGTTCTTCGGCTGGGCCGATGCCGGCAGCATCCCCCTGCAGGACCTGCTGCTGGGCCAGCAGATCAACGGCCTCGGCGCCGGGCAGGTGGGGGCGCTCTTCCTGGGCGGCTCCCTGCTGGCGGCCCGCGGCATCATCCGCTGGCAGATCGCCCTGGGCTTCTTTGCCGGGGTGGCCGGCCTGGCCGCGCTCTTCTGCATGAGCAGCCCCGCCACCGACGCCTCGCCCCTGTTCCATCTGTGCACGGGCTCGGTCATGCTGGGCGGTTTCTTCCTCATCACCGATCCGGCCAACGCGCCGTCGCGCCCCCTGCCCATGTTCCTGTACGGCCTGCTGGGCGGCGCGCTGGTGATGACCATCCGCAAGTACGGCATCTACCTTGACGGTGTGCCCTTTGCCATCCTGCTGGCCAATCTGGTGGCCCCGCTGCTGGATTCCATCCGGCCCAAACCTTTTGGAGTGCGCTAGCCATGGCCGATATCCTGCGAATGATCGTCGTCCTGTCAGCCCTGTGCGGCCTTTCGGGCTTTGCCCTGTCCTACCTCAAGATGGTCACTGCGCCCGTCATCGAGGAACAGGTGCTGACCTATGTGCAGGGACCGGCCATTGCCGGGGTGTTCACTGATATCGACAACCAGCCCATCGCCGACCGCAAGGCCTTCGAGACCGAGAAAGGCCGGGTGCTGGTCTTTCCCGCCATGCGTGACGGGAAGCTGGTGGGCGTGGCCCTGGAAGCCAAGGGCAAGGGCTACGGCGGTGACGTGGGCGTGATGGTGGGCTTCAATGTGGCCAACGACACGCTGGCGGGCATCGGCACCACCACCCTCAAGGAAACGCCCGGTCTGGGCATGCGTATCGCGGAGCCCGGCTTCACCGGGCAGTTCAGGGGCATCGCCGCGCCGGTGGGCCTCAAGAGCCAGGGGGGCAGCATCGACGGCATCTCCGGCGCCACCATCTCCTCTTCGGGTGCGGTGACGGCCGTGAACCTGGCCGCCGAGGCCTACAAGGCCCTCAAGCCTGAAATCCTCAAGACCTGGGGCAACAAATAAGGAGCCGGCCATGAGCAGCGTCATGCAAGAATTCACCAAGGGGCTGTGGAAGGACCTGCCGCCCTTCCGGCTGGTGCTTGGTCTGTGTCCCACGCTGGCGGTCACCAACTCCGCCAACAACGGCCTGGGCATGGGTGCGGCGGTCATCTTCGTGCTCGTGCTCTCCAACATGATCATTTCCATGGTGCGCGGCATCATCCCCAAGAAAGTGCGCATCGCCTGCTTCATCGTCATCGCGGCCTCGCTGGTGGTGGCGGTGGAACTGCTCATGCAGGCCTATGCCTATCCGCTCTACCAGCAGCTGGGCATCTTCGTGCCGCTCATCGTGGTGAACTGCATCATCCTGGCCCGCGCCGAGGCCTTCGCCGCCAAGAACGGCGTGGCCGCCTCGGTGGCCGACGGCCTGGGCATCGGTCTGGGCTTCACCATGTCGCTGACCTTCCTGGGCTCGCTGCGCGAGATCCTGGGCAACGGCACCTGGTTCGGCCACCCGGTCATGTGGGACGGCTTCCAGCCGTTCGCCATCATGGTGCAGGCCCCCGGCGCCTTCATCTGCCTGGGCCTCATCCTGGCCACCATGAACGTCATCAATGTCTGGCAGGCGCGCCGCAAGGGCGGCCAGGTGGTGGAAACCTCCAGCTGCGGCGGCTGCAAGGCGTGCAGCATGCTCCAGCAGCGTCAGGAACAGTAGCCCGCGGGCTTTCGCAAGGATGCGCGTATGGATATCTTCCAGCTTTTCATCTCGGCCATCTTCGTCAACAACATCGTGCTGGCCCAGTACCTGGGCAACTGCCCCTACCTTGGCTGCTCCAAGGAAAAAGGCGTGGCCCTGGGCATGGGCGGCGCGGTGATCTTCGTCATCATCGTGGCCACGGCCTGCACCTGGCTCATGCAGCGTTACGTGCTGGAGCCCTTTGGCCTGGGCTACCTGCAGACCATCGTCTTCATCGTGGTCATCGCCTCGCTGGTGCAGTTCGTGGAGATGTTCCTCAAGAAGATGGTGCCGCCCCTGTATGCGGCCCTGGGCATCTTCCTGCCGCTGATCACCACCAACTGCGCCGTCATGGGCGTGGCCATCCTGGTGCAGCGCGAGGAATACGACCTGCTCACCTCCGTACTGTACGGCGGAGCCTCGGCCGTGGGCTTCACCCTGGCCCTCCTGCTCATGGCGGGCATCCGCGAGCGGCTGGATACCTGCCGTCTGCCCAAGGCCATGGCCGGGACGCCCATCGCCCTCATCATGGCCGGCCTGATGTCGCTGGCTTTCATGGGCTTCAAGGGCATGGCGCAATAACGCGGACTACGGGCTTTTGACTGCCGCTGGGCGGCAAGGAGAGGCATATATGGTTTTCGTTTCCATCATCACCCTGTTCGGATTGGGGCTCGTGGCCGCCATCCTGCTGTCCATCGCCTCGCGCGTCTTCTACGTCAAGGAAGACCCGCGGGTGGAGGCCGTGCTGGAGGTCCTGCCCGGGGCCAACTGCGGTGGTTGCGGCTTTGCCGGCTGCGAAGGCTACGCCGCGGCCGTGGTCTCCGATCCCGACATCCCGGCCAACAAATGCTGCGCCGGCGGTGCCGATACGGCCATCGCCGTGGGCGAGCTGACCGGCAAGACCGTGGCCGAGGCGGAGCCCCTGTTCTCGCTGCGGCGCTGTGACAAGCTGGCCGGCAACGTGGCCCTGCGCTACCAGTACCAGGGCATGCCCTCCTGCGCGGCGGCGGCCATGCTGCGCGGCGGCACCGATACCTGCCACTGGTCCTGCATGGGCTTCGGCGACTGCGTGCAGGTCTGCCCCTTCGACGCCATGCAGGTCAAGGACGGCGTGGTGCGCGTGGACATGTCCCGCTGCACGGGCTGCGGCATGTGCGTGTCGGCCTGCCCGCGCGGGGTGCTGGAGCTGGTGCCGCGCCGCCATCGTGTGGCCGTGTTCTGCAATACGCGCGACAAGCTGCGTGCCGTGACCGAAGTCTGCGACGCGGGCTGCATCAATTGCGGCCGCTGCGCCAAGGCCTGTCCGGCCAAGGCCGTGAGCAACGTGGCCGGGCGCATGGTGGTGGACCAGATCAAGTGTGTTTCTTACGGGCCCGATTGCGGTGAGGCCTGCGTGGAGGCCTGTGCCCGCCACATCCTGCGGCGAACCTGCCCCACGGGCATCGAGGCCGCCAATGTGGCCAGGATGAAGGATGACAGCGATGGCGACGGCGCTGCTGGGGGCGGCACCGTGCCTGTGACCGGAAAGAATGACCGCCCCGCACAGGAGAACTGCAATGCCTAAGACCTCTCGCCGAGATTTTTTGCGCTGGACGCTGGCCGGCAGCGGCCTGCTGCTGGCCGGTGCGGCCTCCGTCCTGGAGCCCGCGCCCGCCCGGGCCGTGACGCGCCTTGGCGCGCCCACGCAGCAGACGGCCCTGTTCATGGGCACCATGGTGAGCATCACCGTGGCCTGTCCCTCGTCCACCCAGGCCCACGATGCCATGGATCTGGCCTTTGCCGAGGGGCGCCGTCTGGAAGCCCTGCTGACCCGGCATGACGCGGCGGCCCCCCTGGGCGTGCTCAACAGCCAGGGCAGCCTGCGTGACGTGCCGCCCGAGCTGCTCAATGTCTGGCAGCGGGCCCACGGCATCTGCCATCTGACCGGCGGTGCCTTCGATGCCACTGTCCTGCCCCTGGTGCGCCTGCTGGAGAGCCGCAGCAATCCCGAAGGCGAGCTGGAGCTGCCCGAGAGCGACCTGCGCGAGGCCCTGGCCCTGGTGGATACCGAGGCCGTGTACGCCGGTCGCGACGGGATGCGTCTGGAACGGCAGGGCATGGGCCTGACCCTGGACGGCATCGCCAAGGGGCATATCGTGGATGCCATGTCCGCCGTGCTGCTGCGCGCGGGCTGCGAGAACCATCTCATCAATGCCGGCGGCGACATCCTGGCGCGCGGTCACAAGGCCCCGGGCGTGTTCTGGCGCGTGGCCGTGGAAGATCCGGAAAAGCGCGGCCACTACCCGCAGGTGCTGGAGCTGTACAACCAGGCCATCGCCACGTCCGGCGGTTATGAGATGCACTATGACGCCGAGGGGCGCCATCACCATCTGCTGGACCCGTCCACCGGGCGGAGCCCCGTGCTGGGCAGCATGAGCGTGCTGGCCGCCACCTGCATGCAGGCCGATGCGCTGGCCACCGGCCTGTCCGTCCTGCCCGCCGGGGAGGCCCTGACGCTGGCCGACAGCCTTTCGGGCTGCGCCTGCGGCCTGCTGCGCCGGGACGGCCGCCTGCAGGTCTCCCGCCGCTGGCCTGCGGAAGCCTGATACTGATCGTTCATGGATGCAAAAAGCCCGTCCCCCAGGGGACGGGCTTTTTCCATTTCCTGCATCGGCCGTTCCTGTTCCCCATCCCGGCAAGCCCGCTCTCCGCGATCTGCCGCGGTATCCTGTCGTCGGGCCTCAAAAGGGGCACGGCAAAAGGAGGCAAGAGGGGAGGAGGGAACAACGTCCGGGACGTCTTCCGGCCGCTGGCGGCCATCCGGGGAGAGCGACCTGGTCCGCCGCCGCATCCGGCGGCTGCCGCAAGGCATGAAAAAAGGGAGGACATCGTCCTCCCTTTTTTGTCATGTCGTGCGCCGGGTGCCCTAGCGGCTCCACTTGAAGGTGAAGACCTGCTCGGTATCGGGATGCAGGCTCAGATGCACGGGGCAGGTATGGGCGGCCCGTTCGATCATGGTCTTTTCCTTTTCGGAGAACTCACGGTCGGGCATGTTGAAGATAATCTCGATCTTGCCGATGCGGCGCGGGTTGGCGCTCATGGTCTTGCTGATCTCGATGGTGGTGCCGGTCACGTCCACGCCGTGGTTCCGGCCGTAGATGCCGATGATGGTCATGGCGCAGGCGGCCAGGGCCGTGGCGCAAAGGTCGGTGGGGCAGAAGGCCTCGCCCTTGCCGTTGTTGTCCTTGGGGGCGTCGGTGACGAGCACGGTACCGCTCTGCTGGTGCACGCATTCCACGCGCAGGTCGCCGAGATATTTGGCGGTGATGTCTGCCATGGGGGAACTCCTTTTTTGCCTCAGAATGCCCTGTCCGCTCCCCGGACGCAAGAGGTATGTCCGTAGTCAGGGAAAACGGTTTCGAGGCTTCTGGGGGCCTTGTGGCGTTATGCCGGGCCATGTCCGGGATGCCGGACCGTTCCGGCCATGAAAAAAGGGGAGGCGGCTGCCTCCCCGTACGTTCGGAACAGCGGGATTGTCCGCTGCTTTAATCGTTGGCCAGACGGGCGGCGTCGGCGCGACGGCGCATGCGGGCCACGCGTTCGCGCAGACCGGCGCGGTAGGCGTCCAGATCCTCGATGCGGGCGCGGGCCACGCCGCTTTCCATGGCGGCACGGGCCACGGCGGGCGTCACCCATTCGATGATGCGCGGATCCAGCGGGCTGGGGATGATGTAGTCGGGGCCGAAGCTGAATTTCTTGCCGCCGTAGGCCTTGCTCACCTCTTCGGGCACGTCTTCGCGGGCCAGCATGGCCAGGGCCTCGGCAGCGGCCAGCTTCATGGCTTCGTTGATCTCCGTGGCCTGCACGTCCAGGGCGCCGCGGAAGATGAAGGGGAAGCCGGACACGTTGTTGATCTGGTTGGGGCAGTCGGAGCGGCCGGTGCCCATGAGCAGGTCGTCACGGGCGGCCTTGGCTTCGGCGTAGGTGATCTCGGGCACGGGGTTGGCGCAGGCAAAGATCACGGGATGCGAGGCCATGCTGCGCACCATGTCCTGCGTGACCAGACCGGGCTTGGACAGGCCCAGGAACACATGGGCGCCCTGCATGGCTTCGGCCAGGGTGGCGTCCTTTTCCTGCGCGAAGGCGGCCTTGGTGGGATGCAGCTTGTCCTGGCGGCCCTTGTGGATCAGGCCCTTGCTGTCGAACATCCAGATGTTCTCGCGCTTGACGCCCAGGCTGACGTAGAAGTTGGCGCAGGCGATGCCGGCGGCACCGGCGCCCACCACCACGACCTTCATGTCTTCCATCTTGCGGCCGGCGATGTGGGCCGCGTTGATGAGGCCCGCGCCGGAGATGACGGCGGTGCCGTGCTGGTCGTCATGGAAGACGGGGATGTTCATGATCTCCTTGAGCTTCTGTTCGATGTAGAAGCACTCGGGGGCCTTGATGTCTTCCAGGTTGATGCCGCCGAAGGTGGGCTCCAGGGTCTTGACCACGTTGATGAGCTCGTCGGGATCGGTGGTGGCCAGCTCCAGGTCGAAGACGTCCACGTCGGCGAACATCTTGAAGAGCATGCCCTTGCCTTCCATGACGGGCTTGCCCGCCAGGGGGCCGATGTTGCCCAGGCCCAGCACGGCCGTACCGTTGCTGACCACGGCCACCAGATTGCTGCGGGCGGTGAGGCTGGCCGCGGCGGCGGGATCGGCCTCGATGGCGCGGCAGGCATCGGCCACGCCGGGCGAATAGGCCAGGGTCAGGTCGTCCTGGGTCTCGCCCCGCTTGGAGGGCAGCACTTCCACCTTACCGGGGCGGGGCTCCGCATGATATTTCCAGACATCTTCCTTGGTATAGCTCATAGTATCCTCTGCTGCTCGGCTGGAGCGGTGAGATAGTGAAAAACGGGCCCGGACAGGCGTGGGGACAGCGTTCTCCTGTTTGCATGGCTCCTTGATCGGAGCGGGGAGGAACGCGCGCTCTCGCGCCGTGACGGGCGTTTTCGGCCCCGGGCCGCGGGACATGGCCGTATGCCATGCGATCGCCCGGCCAACACATGAGTATAAAAATCCGTTGCCGCTTTCGCAAGTGCGGGCAGGGGGGCGGACGTGGCTGGTTTCAGAAGGATGGACGGGTGGTGTGGCGCGGCAGACTGCGGCCTCTGATGGTCCCCCGGTACTGTGGGAGAGGGGCAATGGAAAATATGGCGGGATGCCCGCTACTTCCGCAGGGTGTAGGGAGTAAGTCGCCTATGGAGCGGGGACGGGAAGAGAACGGCCGATGTCCCTAGGTGCGCCCTTTTGTTCCGGCATGCGGGCTGGGCCGTCAGCGGGGCAGGGGAGGGAGGAGCGCCGTCAGACGGGCTCCTTGTGCGGCCTTTTTGAAGGCTGGAGAAGACACGAGGGGAAGGGGAGATTTTCCACCGGAGACGGCCGGAGGCGGTCGCAGGGCCATTGCCCGTCATGACGCGGTCGCTCCGGGCATCGGCAGCGCGATGGCGTCCCCTTCCCCTATGGTAAAAGAACTGTCTAGCCGATCCATTCCTGGCCGGTGGCCATGTCCATGATGACGAATTCCGTGCCGTCGCCCTTGGCGGCCACGCGGTATTCCAGCTTCTCGGCCACACGGTTGGGCAGCTCGCCGCTCTGGTCGAAGGTCAGCACCCGGCAGGAGAAGCCGTCGTGATAGTCGCTGACGGGGATCTCGCGGGAAGAGGCCACGATGATCTCGTCGCCCACCTGACAGGTACGGGCCGCGGCGCCGTTGAGGCAGACCACGCCGCTGCCGCGCGGGCCGGGCAGCACATAGGTCTCGATGCGGGAACCGCTGTGCTTGTTCCAGATGTAGACGTATTCCAGCGGCAGCAGATGGGCCGCTTCGAGGATGTCGGTGTCGATGGTGATGGAGCCGTGGTAGTTGAGCTTGGATTCCGTGACCACGATACCGTGCAGCTTGGCGCCTACGACGCGGATGGTGCCCTGCCCCTGGGGCTGGACACCCACCAGCATACGGGTGACTTCTTTTCTTTCCATGTGGTTCCCCTTGGGGGACCTGTCCGTCATGCGGCAGAACGTACCGCCGGGCAGGGTCTGGAGGAGCCGTCGGGCTCCTTGTGGACGATTTTGAAGAATGGGGGAGCATGAAGGGGGAAGGGGACTTTCCCCGCGGAAAACGTTCCCTTCCCCCCTCATATCATTTCATCGTCATCATTCTCGTCTAGCACTGGACGATGCGCACGTCGCCGCGGGTCTCGTTGGCGCGGCGGCGGAAGCGCTGGCGGCGGTCCTCACCGTCCACCTGGTTGGCCAGCCATTCCAGCACGTGCAGCACGGGGTGCTTTTCCTTGAGCTGGATGAGGCAGCGGGCGATGCCGATCTTGCAGGAGGGGCAGCCCACCAGGATGGGCCCGGCGTAGCAGGCGCCGGTCTGCGGCTGGGGCTCGAAGGCCTGGGCCAGGCGTTCCTTTTTGCGGGCGCGCAGCAGGTTGTAGATGGTGGGGGAGGTCACGGCGCCCATGCCGGACTCGCCGCAGCAGCCGGGGATGGTGGAGACCTTGACCTTGCAGAGCTGTTCCAGGGCGCCGGTAAGCTGGGCCTGTCCCTTGAGGGTGGGCACGCCCGCCCATTCGCAGTGGCAGGCCGCGTGATAGAGCACATTGGTGCCGGGGGCCACCGGGGCTTCCATGCCCTCGTGCTGCAGCAGGGGCAGGACGATCTGGCTCACGTCCTTCTGTTCCAGCTGCGGGAACTGCTCGTTGAGCTTCATGCGGGCCAGGCTGTCGCGGCAGGAACCGCAGGCCGTGGCCAGATAGCGCACATCGAAGCCCTGCTTGATGAGGTTGCGCAGCATGGAGGCCAGATACTGGCGGTTCTGGGCCATGTTGTCTTCGTATTCGGTATCCATGCCCGCGGCCAGCAGGGGATAGCCGCAGCACAAATGGCGCGGCGGCACGGCCACGGCGTGGCCGGTGTGCAGCAGCAGCATGATGGCGGCCAGACCGATGCGGTCATAGAAGAGCGAACCGCCGCAGCCGGGGAAGTAGAGCACGCAGGGCATGCCCGGCGTCACTTCCCTGGGCGCGAACACGGAACCGCGGTGCAGGCGCAGGGATTCGTACAGGTTGGTGTAGCCCATCTTGGGGCCGCTGCCCGCAAAGATGGGGCTCTGCATGCGCTTCTTCCACACGGAGGGCACCACGCCCAGCAGCTTGTTCTGCACCTTCTGGCCCAGCGAGGCCATCTTGGCCGCCTTGGGCACGCGGGACGAAACGTCATGCACCAGCCATTCCAGGGCACGCTTCTTGATGGGATGACCGCCGGCGTTCTCGTGTTCCAGCAGGGAGCGCAGGGTCAGGGCCACCTCGCCGGACGGGATCTTGACCGGGCAGTTGGCCAGGCAGCGGCCGCAGGCCGTGCAGTGTTCCACCAGATCGCGCAGCCAGCGCAGCAGGTTGTCGTCGATGGCGCCCTTGTTGACCTGCGAGTAATAGACGGCTTCCAGCAGCATGCCCAGCACCATGTTCTTGTTGCGGGGATGGTACTGCATGGAACGCTCGGGGTAGCACATGGAGCAGACCTGCTTGCACTTGCCGCAGCGGGTGCAGACCTGCACCGTGGACAGCAGGCTGATGAGCTTTTCCTTGTCCGGCAGACCGCTGGCGTGGATGTCGTTGATGAGCCGGTTGAAGGAGAAGGTGAAGGGACGCACGGGCAGTTCGCGATGCACCAGCTTGGCCGGGTTCATGACGTCGCGGGGGTCCACGCGTTCCTTGAAGGCGCGCAGGGCGTCCATCTTGCTCTTGCCGAGGAAGGAGATCTTGGTGATGCCGATGCCGTGCTCGCCGGAGACCTCGCCGCCCATCTCCTGGCATTCGGCCATGACGCGGGCCGCGGTCTCTTCGGCCTCTTCCAGCATGTGGGCGTCGTTGGAGTTGACCGGGATGTTCACATGGCAGTTGCCGTCACCGGCATGCATGTGGCTGGCCACCACGATGCGGCTGGCTTCCATGTAATCGCGGATTTTGCCGATCTTCTTGTCCAGATGGGCGTACTTCTGGCCCATGCCGGCCAAAAAGGCCTCGGCGCGCTTCCAGAGCTCGGTATCGGAAAGCTCGGCCTGCGGGTTGTCGCCGGACGCCACCTTGGAGGCAAAGGAGAACTCGCGGTTGAATTCCTTGTCTTCCATGGGGAAGCCGGGCAGGCGGCCCACTTCCTGCAGGGCGTGGCGGTAGGCCTGGGCCGTGCATTCCAGGTTGAGCTGTTCGAGGAAGAGGGCGAAGTCCGGGATGCGGTCCATGGGTATGACCACGTCCTCGTTGAGCTTGAAGCCGGAGGTGCGCTTGGCGATGGCCGACAGGCGGTGCCGGTCTTCCCAGAAGCGTTCGCCTTCCTTGTCGTCCTGGGCCACGATGATGTCCACGTTGTCCTGTTCTTCCACCACGCAGACGATGTCGTTGACGCACTTGTCCAGCAGGTAGGGGTCGTCGCCGTCCACCTGGAGGATGATGACCGAGATGGGCAGGCCCTCATACTTCTGGGACTTGCGCTTGTACTCGATGGCCTGCACGTACTTGGCGTTGAATTCTTCCAGGGCGGACAGATGGGCGTAGTCGCCTTCCTGACGGATGCGGTTGCGCAGGCCCACCAGCTCGCGCACCACCACGGCGGCGGGGTGCATGGAGCGGCCGAAGAATTCCAGCACCATGACGCGCTTGAACTTGGGCTTGGGATGGATGATGAAGCAGGCCTCGGTGATGATGCCGTCCACGCCTTCCTTCTGCATGCCGGGCAGGCCGCCCAGGGCCTTGTTGGTCACGTCCTTGCCCAGGCCGGGCAGGCGGATCTCGTCGCCGCGCAGGTGGATGACGTTGCGCACGCCGCCGCTGATGTCCTTGACCACGAACACGGCCGTTTCTTCGGGCAGGATCTTGTGGCGGGGATGGTTCTCGCGTTCCACGCTGATGATCTCGCCCGTGGGGGTGACCATGCGCCACCAGAGCAGGTTGTCCAGGGTGGTGCCGTATTCGAAGGCGCTGGGGCCGCCGGCGTTTTCGGAGACGTTGCCGCCGATGGACGAGGCCTGCTTGGAGGCCGGGTCCACGGAGAAGAGCGCCCCGGCCGCGTCCACGGCCTTGATGACGTTCTGGGTGATGGCGCCGGCTTCCACGGTGACGGTCATGTTCTCAAGGTCGATGGGGCCGATCTTGGTCAGACGGGTGAGGCTGACGATGACCGTACGCTTGCGGGCCGGCACGGCGCCGCCGGTCATGCCGGAGCCGCCGCCGCGCGGGATGAGGGCAAACTTCATGTCGTTGGCCAGCTTCACCAGGGCAGCCACCTGCTCGGCGCTGTCGGGTTCCACCACCAGCAGGGGCAGTTCCATGCGCAGGTCCGTGGCGTCCGTGGCCGAGGCCACCAGGGCGGAGGGCGAGGAAAGGATGCACTCGTTGGGCAGGATGTTGCGCAGGGCGGAGATCAGCTCTTCGCGGAAGCTGCGTTCGGCCTCGTAAGCGGACCAGAACATGGTGATGCCTTCGCCGATGGCGTTGGCGAAATAGTGGGCCAGGGCCATGGATTCCCGTTCGAAGCGGGCGTGCACGCTGTTGCGCACGGTCTCCACGTTGATGAAGGGGTTGTAGGCCACCAGGAACAGTTCTTCGGCAATGGCAATGGCAAGATGCCGCACAGACTCGGGCCACTCCGCGAAGTCGTCGATATTGATACGCAGGATGCGGTTGACCACATAGTCAGGTGAGATGGATATGTGCGGACCCTTGTGAGCCATGGCGTAGGTACCTCGTTGTCTTCTGCATTTTCCTTGTGCACGGGCCCGGCGGGCCGGATGCACAAGTGGAGAAACCTTGTTTTTTACTGCTATTGGCCGCGCAAGGCAAGCACGCCCCCATACTGGGGCCACTGTCTTCGCCAGAGAGGAAAAAAAGCGTCAGGAACGATTCCTGTCATGCCTGTCATGCCTTGTCCTCTTTACATTTTCCCGAACTTGAAAGATGCTGTGCGCCACACACGATCCCCGGAAAGGAGACTCCACATGCTGCTCAAGCTGCAATGGCTTACAGATATTTTTGACTGGTTGCACCACAATTGGGAGCGGACCCACGTCCAGCGCAAGGTGGCGCTGGTCATCTTCTGGATCTACGTGGCGGCCCTGTGCTGCGTGGAGCTCAAACGCCAGGGCATGCTGCCGCCCGCACTGGCCCAGCTGACGCCCCACAGCCATTTCAGCGCCATCCAGCTGGCCTTCACCCTGATCCTGGGCCTGGAGGTCATGAGCCTGATCTTCATCATCTCCACATCCTTTTCACGGTCCGTGGGCAAGCAGTTCGAGATCCTGGCGCTGATCCTGCTGCGCAATGCCTTCAAGGAGCTGGCGCACCTGCCCGAGCCGGTGAGCATCGCCGGCAACCTCGATCCCGTCATCCATATCGCGGTTACGGCGCTGGGGGCCCTGGGTATCTTCGTGGCCCTGGGCATCTACGGGAAGCTGGCCTCCAGCTATGCCTACATCCAGAGCCCGGAGATGCGCATGCGTTTCGTCATCAGCAAAAAGCTGCTTTCGCTGACGCTGTTCGTCATCTTTTTGGGCATCGGCATCCGGGATGCCTGGATCCACATCCACACCGGCGAGGACATGCGCTTTTTCGAGACCATCTATACGGTGCTGATCTTCGCCGACATCGCGCTGGTCCTCATTTCGCAGCGCTACATGCCGTCCTTCCATGCGGTGTTCCGCAACTCCGGCTTCGTCATCGGCACGCTGATGATGCGTCTGGCCCTTTCGGCCACCCCGCCGTGGGACACGGCCGCCAGCCTGTTCGCGGCCGCCTACGTGCTGGCCCTGACCTGGGCCACCAGATACTTCCGGCCCGCGGCCCTGCGCGGCCCCCAGCTGCCTGCCTCGTCCCGCGAGACGGAGCACCTGCCCCCGTCCTACGGCAAGGTGCCGGAGCCCGCGGAACCGCGTGAGGGCGTGCTCTACGGCAAGCCGCATCTGGAAGCCTGGCGGCAGCGCCGCAAGACCCGGGAGGCGGCCCTGCCCGTGGCGCGGGAGGAATGCGTGTTCGGCGCTGCGGAGCGCCGCGCCCGGCGCACGATGCCCCGTCCTCCGGCCGGAAAGAAGAAAGCCGCCAGCTGACGGACCGGCCGGGAGGGATGGGCGCCGGACAGCGAGCGCTTCTCCGGCTCCGGTGCCGTCCTGTCGTGATGCATGAAAAAAGGCCACCCTGCGGGGTGGCCTTTTTACGTCCGTACAAAAGCGGTTTATTCGTCGCCCACCTTGAGGGCGGCCAGGAAGGCTTCCTGCGGCAGCTCCACGTTGCCCATGCGCTTCATGCGCTTTTTGCCTTCCTTCTGCTTTTCCAGCAGCTTGCGCTTACGGGTGATGTCACCGCCGTAGCACTTGGCGGTCACGTCCTTGCGGAAGGCGGACACGGTCTCGCGGGCGATGATCTTCTGGCCGATGGCCGCCTGGATGGCCACCTGGAAGAGCTGGCGCGGGATGGTGCGCTTGAGCTTGAGGGCCAGCGAACGGCCGTAGGTGTAGGCGCGGTCGCGGTGCACGATGACGGCCAGGGCGTCCACGGGCTCGCTGTTGAGCAGGATGTCCAGACGCACCAGGTCGGACTCGCGGTAGTCGATGGGCTGGTAGTCCATGCTGGCGTAGCCGCGCGTGCAGGACTTGAGTCGGTCGAAGAAGTCATAGACGATCTCGGCGAAGGGCAGCTCGTAGGTCACCACCACGCGGTTGGCGGCCAGGTAGTGCAGGTTCTTCTGGGTGCCGCGCTTGTCCTCGCAGAGCTTCATGACGTTGCCCACGTATTCGTTGGGCACGTGGATGTCCATGCTCACATAGGGCTCGTAAAGGGCCTTGATCTTGGTGGAGTCGGGCAGATGGGCCGGGTTGTCGATCTCCAGCGTCTTGCCGTCGGTGGTGTCCACCCGGTAGATGACCGAGGGCGCCGTGGCGATGAGGTCCACCTCGAATTCGCGTTCCAGGCGTTCCTGGATGATCTCCATATGCAGCAGGCCCAGGAAGCCGCAGCGGAAGCCGAAGCCCAGGGCCTGGGAGGTCTCAGGCTCGAAGCTGAAGGCGGCGTCGTTGAGCTGGAGCTTTTCCAGCGCGGCCTTGAGGTTCTCGTAATCGTCGGATTCCGAGGGATAGAGGCCGCAGAACACCATGGGCTTCACTTCCTTGAAGCCGGGCACGGGCTCGGTGGCCGGATTGGCCGCCAGGGTGATGGTATCGCCCACGCGGGCATCGCCCAGAGACTTGATGCTGCCGCAAAGGAAGCCCACCTCACCGGCGTGCAGTTCCTTCACGTCCGTAGCCTCAGGCGAGAACACGCCCAGGCGCAGCACTTCATATTCCTTGCCGGTGCTCATGAGGCGCACCATGTCGCCCAGTTTCACCCGGCCGTCCACCACGCGGAAGAGCACCACCACGCCCTGGTAGCTGTCGTACCAGGAGTCGAAGATCAGGGCCTTGAGGGGGGCGTCCAGATCGCCGCCCGGCGCGGGCAGACGGTTGACGATGGCTTCCAGCACGGCGTCCACGCCCAGACCGGTCTTGGCGGACACGGGCAGGGCGTCGGTGCAGTCCAGGCCGATGGCTTCCTCGATCTCTTCCTTGACGCGATCCACCTCGGCGCTGGGCAGGTCGATCTTGTTCAGCACGGGCACGATCTCGTGGTCGTGGTCCAGGGCCAGATAGACGTTGGCCAGGGTCTGGGCCTCCACGCCCTGGGTGGCGTCCACCACCAGCAGCGCGCCTTCGCAGGCGGCCAGGGAGCGCGACACTTCGTAGTTGAAGTCCACGTGTCCGGGCGTGTCGATGAGGTTCAGCTCATATTCCTCTCCGTTGGCAGCCACATAGGGGATGCGCACGGTCTGCGCCTTGATGGTGATGCCGCGCTCGCGTTCCAGATCCATCTTGTCCAGGTACTGCTGGCGGGCCTCGCGCTGGCTGACGACCTTGGTCAGCTCAAGGATGCGGTCGGCAAGGGTGGACTTGCCGTGGTCGATATGGGCGATGATGCAGAAATTGCGAATATGATCCAGACTGGGCATGGTATATCCTGCATTGGGTTACGAAGATTGAAAAGTATCTTAATAAGCCAAAACAGGGCCAAAGTCCATGCTGCCCGCCCGTACCCGCCCGGAGGGAGGGGAGAAGGAGCCTGTCCGGGAAACGGAGTTGTGCGGAACCGTTCCCGGACAGGCCGGTCTCATGCCGGCGGGGTCACCGCCTGCATGCGATACCGCGGATCTCGACCTCTGCTCCCGGGCAGAGCCCCCGGACCTCGACGAACAGCCGTGCCGGCTTGTAGGCGGGGAAGTAGGTGGAATAGATGGCGTTGAAGTCCTCAAAGTTGCGCATGTCCGTCACGAAGACGTCGACCTGGGCCATGTTGTCGAGCGTCATGCCGGCCGCGGCAAGCACGGCTTTCAGGTTTTCGAGAGCCTGGATGGTCTGGGCCTTGAAGCCGGTGACAATCTGCCCGCTGGCGGGGTCCTGGCCGATCTGGCCGCTCAGATAGACGGTGCTGCCGGTATCCACGGCCTGCGAATAGGGACCGATGGCCGCCGGGGCCCCTGTGCTCTGGATCATGTCCATATGGTTACTCCTCGATATGACGGGCAAGGGTGCGCGGCCAGATGTCCAGCGCATTGTCCAGGTCTTCCGCATGCCAGATGGCCTCCCGCATGCGGGCGCATTCCTGCTCACCGAAGACGGGGGCGGTCAGGCGGGTGAACTTGTCCAGCAGCTCTTCATCGGAGGGGCTGTCGGCGGGTTCCCACTGGGGCTCCAGTTCCCCGGACCGCAGCTCCCTACCGTCCGTGGTGGTGATGCAGACTTCGGAGAACGTCCGGGCCGGGAAGCGCTCTTCGAAGCGCTCTTCCACCACCACTTCGATCATGTCGGCAAGCTCCAGGACATCCTTGTCGAAGATGCGCGGCGGCAGGACCTGGGCCCCGCTGATCTGGCCGTCCAGCAGGGCGACAGCGATGGGATAGGTGATGTTGTACTGGGCCGCGTCCGTATGCGTGGGGTGTTCGCGGCTGAGCGAGGCCGCCTTGGAGAAGGTGTGGATGACAAGACGGCGGATGTCGCTGACGGCAAGGTGGTTTTCCCTGACGATCTTGAGGGCGCCTGCGATGGAGACCTGGGCCCAGCGGCAGCAGCAGTAGGGCTTGAAGTACAGGTCCGCCATGCGCCAGCGGCTTCCCAGTTCTTCGGCCAGCGCGGCGTCGAAATCCAGCAGGGGGGAGGTGAACCCGGCCTGTGCCAGCAGGATGGACATCATGGCCGTATGGGCCCCCCAGCCGACGCCGTCCTTGGCCATGCAGGGGGTGGCCACACCGCGGGCGATGAAGCCTACCGGGCCGTGGTAATCGGCGCAGTTCAGCGCCTGGAGCAGGACGTCTTCCTTCAGGCCGAGGATGCGGCCGGCGGCGGCCACGGCGCCGATGGCGCCCCAGAGGCCGGAAGTGTAGACGCGGGCATGATCCCGGTTCCAGTACATGCCGGAGCGCACCCCCACCTCGTAGCCGACGGCCACGGCAGCCAGCATATCCGTGCCCGAGGGAGGCGTTTCCGCCATCTCGGCGGCAGCCAGCATCACCGGCGTCAGGGCCGCACCGGGGCGTCCCTGGGCGGGCCGGTAGCCGTGCTCCACATCAAGGGCATTGGAGGCGAAACCGTTGGCCATGCTGGCCCCCAGGGGGAGACCTTCCTGCCGCTGGAGATCAGGGTGCATTCCCCGCCCTGGAAAAAACGTTCGGCCGTGCGGGCGGTCAGGCGGGCCAGCGGTGTGACCGCACCGGCGGACAGGGCGCCCATGCTGTCCAGCAGGCAGCGCTTTGCCTGATGGCGGATCGGTTCGGGAAGATCGGCATAGCTCTGCCTGAGGATGAAATCCGTAAGGAGGTTAGCGGGAGACGGCATCATTTTGCTCCTTGGAAGAAAGACCTTGGGTCGGTATCCGCTTCTGCCATCCCGTGATGGCGGAAAGGAAAAGGACGAGCAGCAGGGCCCAGGCGTAGGGCATGAGGAGCGCGGAGGTGATGGGCGGGCTGACAAGGCCGTATTCGGCGGCGGCGTGGCTGACCGTATTGAACCAGAGCGCACAGACGATATGCCAGGGCAGCATATAGAAGATCGTACAGGCCGAGCAGCACAGCAGGTCGGCGGCGCGTTCGGGAGCTATGCCGAAACGCTGGGAGAGGGGCTTGACGAAGGTCGTACCCAGCAGGACTTCCGCAGGGACGTTGGCGGAAATGGGGATGGTGATCAGCACCGTGGAGGCGATGATCGTGATCTCGGCCTGACGGGCCGTCTTGATGAAGGTCTTCTGCACCTAGTTGACGATATCTTCCATGATGCCGCTTTCCATGACGAGCTGGATCACGCCAAGGATGAAGAGGATGAAGATGATGACCCCCGTGACGCCGCTCACGCCGTTCTCGAGCAGGCCGCTGCTCATGCCGCCGGTGGTGACGGGATGGAGCAGATCCGACAGGCTGAGGCGGCCTATGGCAAGGCCGATGACGATGGCCGCGGCAATGCCCCAGGTGAGGGATTCGATGATATGGCGCCCAAGGAGCGAGGCCACGATGACGATCCCGAAGGCAAGCAGGAGCAGCAGGCAGGTGGGCGACATGGAGGCCGCGAACTGGGGCGGCGTGGAGACCGTGCCGCCACCGCCGAAGCAGGCAAAGACGATGGCGGAGATGGCGGCAGCCGTGAAGACCAGGGGCGCGCGGGTCCGGGTTATCTTCTGGATGTCAGCGTCCTGGGTGAAGGCGACGGTGATGTTGGAAGAGGAGATGGGGGAATAGCTGTCCCCCAGGGCGCCGCCGGAGAGGATGGCCACGGCCAGGAAGGCGGGGTCCGCCCCAAGGAAGACACCGGCCGGGAACATGACGGGCGTCAGCGCCAGGATGGTGCCGTTGGCGGTGCCGGTACCCAGTGAGAACAGCATGGCCGCCAGGAAGGTGATGACGGTGAACACACTGCCCTGGGCCCCTACGTTGAGCCCGAACCAGAGCAGCCCCTCGATGATGCCGCCGGCCTGCATGATCTGGCCGAAGACACTGGCAAAGATCCAGGAGGCACACAGCACGCCGACGCTCTTGTTGTTGAACCCGCGCAGGACGGTCGCGCAGTATTCCTTGGGCGTCTTGGAGAGGAAAAGGCCGATGCAGATGGCGGCAAAGCCGATGCTCCAGAAGTTCTTTGGCGTGGCCGGCCCGTGCAGGGACAACCATAAGAGGCCGCAGATAAGCAGGAGCAGGGGGATGGCTGCCCCCCACTTTCCCCCCCACATCTTGAGGGCAGCGTTGTATTCGCTCTCGGGGCGGTTCGGGACTGACATGAAGTACCTCCAGTAAATGTTTACGTGGAGCAGTCCTCCACGTGTTATGAAGGCAATTCCGGATCTTGCGGGCCGTTGGCCGGGCCCTGGCGGCACGCCTTGCGATAGCTGTAGAGCGTATATTTGGAGATGCCCATGATGGAGGCGATATGTTCGACCATGCCCTTGAAGCGGAAGGCTCCGTGCTGGTCGAACTGGGCTATCAGGGCGATGCGTTCTTCCCTGTCCAGCTCTGTGGGGAGCTTGCCGAATTGCTGCAGTACCTTGCGGACGATGGCTTCCATGGTCTCTTCCGAGGTGGCGGCAAAGGTCTCCTGGGTACCGTCATTGCGGCTGTCTCCGGCGGGGGCCGTGCGTATCTGGTCTTCCAGGGCGGCGATGGCGGCCATCTGGCGGGAGATGTTCTGGTTGATGCACATGGCGAAGACAGGCACGCCCTTGTCGTCCTTGATGTAGACCAGTGATCCGCGCAGGGGTTCGCCATGGCGGCCCTGGGCGCGGTAGGGGCGCACGTCCGGCGCATCGGCGCCATAGCGGCTCAGGTGGTTGATGAGGAAATCGGTTGCCGGAGCTCCGGGGGCTCTTTTGGTCACTTCGCCGGCGATATGGACCAGGGAGGATTCGAGACGGCTGAGGTCGTGGATGGCGATCTCGTAGTCACGCCCCCAAAAAGCGACCAGCCCGTCGGCGATCCTGCACAAATTTTCCAGAAGAGTTTTCTTGTCCATGTGGAACTCCATGAGGTGAATATACGGGGTGGCTCTCGATTTGTAAACTATTTTTTGTACAACAAAAAATTTTTTGTATAAAAATTTTCGGGTATGAAAAAGCCGCATTGCGGTTTCCCGCAATGCGGCTTGTTTTAATCAGGAGACTGATTGCCGCTAGCGCAACTGGGCCACATGCAGGCGCTCGACGGCGCGCTGCAGAGCGGCTTCCGCTCTGGCATGGTCCACATCATCGGCCTGGCTGGCCATGCGCTTTTCGGCGCGCTCCTTGGCGGCCTGGGCGCGGGCGGTGTCGATGTCTTCGGCCAGTTCGGCCGATTCCGCCAGCACGGTCAGGACCTTGTTGTTCACATCGGCAAAGCCGCCGGAGATGAACACGTTGTGCTGCTTGCCGCCTTCAGTATAGCGCAGATTGCCAATCTTGAGGGCAGAGAGCAGGGAGACGTGATGCGGCAGCACGCCAAACTCACCCATGACGCCGGGGCACACGGCCATATCCACCTGAGCGCTGACAACGGTCTTGTCAGGTGTCACCACTTCCAGTTGCAGCATGCTCATGGGCGCTCCTTACTTAGCTTCCTGCTGGATGCGGGCTTCGTACTTGGCCACGGCCTGGTCGATGCTGCCCAGCATGTAGAAGTCGGATTCGGCAAGGTGGTCGTACTGGCCTTCCAGGATGCCCTTGAAGCCCTTGATGGTGTCTTCCAGCTTCACATACTGGCCGGGGGTACCGGTGAAGGTTTCGGCCACGTGGAAGGGCTGGGACAGGAAGCGCTGGATACGACGCGCACGGGCAACGGTGAGCTTGTCTTCGTCAGACAGTTCGTCCATACCCAGAATGGCGATGATATCCTGCAGTTCCTTGTACTTCTGCAGCACCATCTGCACCTGACGGGCCACGCTGTAGTGCTCTTCGCCCACGACGTTGGGGTCGAGGATGCGGGAGGTGGAGTCCAGCGGGTCCACGGCGGGGTAGATACCCAGTTCGGCGATCTGACGGGAAAGCACGAGCGTACCGTCCAGATGCGAGAACGTGGTAGCCGGGGCGGGGTCGGTCAAGTCGTCAGCGGGCACGTAAACGGCCTGCACGGAGGTGATCGAACCCTTGTTGGTGGAGGTGATGCGTTCCTGCAGGGCACCCAGGTCAGTACCCAGGGTGGGCTGGTAACCCACGGCCGAGGGCATGCGGCCCAGCAGAGCGGACACTTCCGAACCGGCCTGCGTGAAGCGGAAGATGTTGTCGATGAAGAGCAACACGTCCTGGTTTTCTTCGTCGCGGAAGTATTCGGCGCAGGCAAGGGCGGTCAGGGCCACGCGGGCACGGGCTCCCGGAGGCTCGTTCATCTGGCCGTAAACCAGCGTGGCGCGCTCCAGAACACCGGCTTCTTTCAGTTCGTTATACAGGTCATTGCCTTCACGGGTACGTTCACCCACGCCGGCGAACACCGAAGAGCCGCCGTGCTGCTTGGCAATGTTGTTGATCATTTCCATCAGGATAACGGTCTTGCCCACGCCGGCGCCGCCGAACAGACCCATCTTGCCGCCCTTGGGGAAGGGCACGAGCAGGTCCACGACCTTGATGCCGGTTTCAAGCAGTTCCACCTTGGTGTTCTGCTCGGTGAATTCGGGGGCGGGACGGTGGATGGGGTAGTACTTCTCAGCGTTGACCGGACCCATTTCGTCCACGGGACGGCCGATAACGTTGAGGATACGTCCCACAGCCGCCTTGCCCACGGGCACCATGATGGGGTTGCCCGTATCCACAACTTCCATGCCGCGCACCAGACCTTCGGTGGCGTCCATGGCGATGGTACGCACCACGTTGTCACCGAGGTGCTGGGCCACTTCACAGACGAGGTCAGGCGCGTCGCTGTTGTTGGGGTTTTTGATTTCCAGGGCGGTCAGGATATCAGGCAGGTGTCCGTCGCTGAACTCAACGTCCACGACGGCGCCGATAACCTGGACGATTTTACCAATGTTTTTGCTCATGCTTGGCTCCTGTTACCCGTTCAGCGCTTCTGCGCCGCCGACGATGTCGATGAGTTCGCTGGTGATGGAAGCCTGCCGTGTCTTGTTGTAGAGCAGGGTCAACGTATTGATCATCTCGTTACAGTTACGCGTCGCGTTGTCCATAGCGGCCATGCGCGCAGCGTGTTCACTGGCAGACGTATCCAGCATTCCCCGGTAGACCTGAACCTTGATGTAGCGGGGGAGCAGCTCGGCCAGAAGGGCTTCTTCCTGCGGTTCGTAAACGTACTCGCAGTGGGCTTCTTCCTGACCTTCTTCCGCTTCCGCCTCAGGGGCAGCCAGGGGCAGCAGGCTCAGTGTGCGCGGGGGCTGATGCCCCATGGACACAAACTCGCCGTACACCATCCAGACTTCATCAAAAGCAAAGGTTTCGTAGCCGTGAATGACTTCCTGCGCGATGGAGCTGGCCAGCGAAAAGTCCAGGCTGCCCATACGGTCACCGTAAGCGACCGAGATGTCGTAGCCGGCCTTGCGCACAGCGTCGCGTCCTTTGCGGCCCATGCAGGCGAAGGTGACCTTCATACCGGCATTGGTTTTTTCAGCAGCGAGCTTCAGGGCCGTGGTGATGATGTTGCCGTTGAAGCTGCCGCACAGACCACGATCGGACGTGACCAGCACGATGGCGCAGTTTTTCTTTTCCTCATGCTCGGCCAGCAGCGGATGAGCAGTGCCCTCCACCTTGCGGGCAAGCTCGGCCAGAACCTGGCGATACTTGCCGGCATACGGCCGGAAGCGTTCGATGCGGGCCTGCGCGCCGCGCAGTTTCGCCGAGGCCACCATGTTCATGGCCTTGGTGATCTGCTTGGTCTTGCCGACCCCCACGATTTTCATTTTTACGTCTTTGAGTGAAGGCATATGGGTATCCCCCGGCGTTAAGCCTGGTAGCCCTGCTTGAAGGCGGTAATCGCCTCGTTCAGCGCCTTTTCCACAGCTTCATCAATGACTTTCTTATCCTTGATGGCGTCCAGCACGTCCTTGCGGGTATCGCGCATGAAGGCCAGCATTTCACTTTCAAAGCGACGGATCTGATCCACCGGCACGTCGTCCATGTAGCCACGGGTAGCGGCGTAGATGGAAGCCACCTGTTCCTGGGCGGGCATGGGCTGGTACTGGGGCTGCTTCAGCAGTTCCACCAGACGGGCGCCGCGTTCCAGTTTGGCCTTGGTGGCCTTGTCCAGGTCGGAACCGAACTGGGCGAAAGCGGCCAGTTCGCGGTACTGGGCCAGGTCCAGACGCATGGTACCGGCAACCTGCTTCATGGCCTTGATCTGAGCGGCGCCACCCACGCGGGACACGGACAGACCCACGTTAATGGCCGGACGCACACCGGCGTTGAACAGGTTGGGTTCCAGGTACACCTGACCGTCGGTGATGGAGATCACGTTGGTCGGGATGTAGGCGGACACGTCACCGGCCTGCGTTTCGATGATGGGCAGGGCGGTCAGGGAGCCGGCACCGAGCTTGTCGCTCACCTTGGCAGCGCGTTCCAGCAGGCGGGAGTGCAGGTAGAACACGTCGCCGGGGAAAGCTTCACGTCCGGGAGGACGACGGAGCAGCAGGGACATCTGGCGATAACCCACAGCCTGTTTGGAGAGGTCATCGTAGATGATCAGGGCATGCTTGCCGTTGTCGCGGTAGTACTCGGCCATGGTGCAACCGGTGTAAGCCGCGATGTACTGCAAGGGAGCCGGGTCGGAAGCGGTGGCCGAGATGATGGTGGTGTATTCCATGGCACCGTGCTTGCGCAGGGTGTCGGCCACCAGGGCGACAGACGCTTTCTTCTGGCCGATGGCCACGTAGAAGCAGTGAATGTCGGTTTCTTTCTGGGCCAGGATGGCGTCGATGCAGACGGCGGTCTTACCGGTCTGACGGTCGCCGATGATCAGCTCACGCTGGCCGCGGCCGATAGGAGTCATGGCGTCGATGGCCTTCAGACCCGTGGGCATGGGCTCATGCACGCTCTTACGCGCGATGATACCAGGGGCCTTGATTTCCACCGGGCGGACTTCTTCGGCTTCGACCGGGCCGAGGCCGTCGATGGGCTGGCCAAGGGGGTTGAGCACGCGGCCCATAACCTTGTCGCCCACGGGCACGGAGAAGATCTTGCCGGTACGCTTGACAGGATCGCCCTCCTTGATGCCCACATCGGAGCCGAGCAGCGCGACACCCACGTTGTCTTCTTCGAGGTTGAGCACCATACCCATGACGCCGCCGGGGAATTCCAGCAGTTCCATGGCCATGGCATTCTGAACCCCGTAGACGCGGGCGATACCGTCACCGACATACAATACGGTGCCGGTTTCGCTCATTTCTACGCGCTGCTCGTAGTTTTTGATTTGATCTTCAATGATCTTGCTTATCTCTTCAGCTTTGATCTGCATGTGCTATTCACCCCTCTTGAATGTCTCCCGAAGGATCGCCAACTGCGCGCGCAGACTTGCGTCCAGCACTCGATCACCAACCTTGAGCACCACGCCCCCAAGGATGGAAGCATCCACATCAAAGGCAAGCTCAATGCTCGCCCCCGCCTTCTTTTCAAGCTCGGCCTTGAGTTCGGCCCGCTTGTTATCCGTAAGCTCCACGGCGGTAGTGAGCGTACCACGGATAATTCCTTTGGCGTCGTCAAGCAACTTACCATACCAGCCGACAATCTCGCCGAGATAAGCCAGACGCTCTTTGTCGGCCAACAGCAGGCAGAAGTTGCTGACGGTTTTGTCCGCCTTGATTTTCTTAAGCAGCTTGCCCATCACAGCCTTTTTTTCATCGATGCTGATGACCGGGCTTTTCAGCGCGGCGTCCAGCTTCGGCGAGGCGGCAAGCATGTCTCCCAGCGCGGCGAGATCGCTCCCGTAACGCGAGAGGGCCTCATCCCCTTGTTGTTTGCCCAGCGCAAATATGGCGCCGGCATATCTGCGAGCAACTATCGCGTCCGTCAATGGAGCACCACCTTGTTGAGGGAGTTGGTAATGAGCTTTTCATGCTCGGCGGCGGTCAGCTTTTCAGCCAGGACCTTTTCCGCTGCGTCCACAATCTCATCGGCAATGGCGGCGCGCACTTCGGCCAGCATGGCGCGGCCTTCGTTCTCGGCAGTGCGACGAGCCTGTTGCACAATCTGTTCGGCCTGACGCTTGGCTTCTTCGACGACGGCCTGCTTCACGCTTTCGGCCTGAGCGAGGCTTTCATCGAGGATGGCCTTGCGTTCGGACTCAAGGTTGCTGATGCGCTTTTCCACTTCATCCAGGCGCTTCTGGGCTTCAGCGCGGCGGGCTTCCAGATCCTGGAGGTCCTGGCTGATGCGGGCGCGGCGGCCGGAGAAGAACTTGCGGGCCAGACCGCCCACGAAGTACCACAGGATACCGGCGAAGATGATGAAGTTGAGCACACGCCAGCCAAAGTCGCCCCAGCGCGGCGCGTCATGCCCTTCAGAGGCCTGCGCCCCCACGGCGAAAAGCAGCGTAAGCGCAAGGACAGGCACCATAACTCGCGTCAAGCCCAGCCCAGCGTGTTTCCATTTGCTCAAAGCCCACCCCCTTGATTGGGTTTCTCTTGATTCTTTACCCTCGCGGTCCGAAGACCGCCCGAAAAACCACCGAGCTCGCGCGTGGCACAGTGGCAGAAACGGCGTACTAGCCACGCAGCACACGCTCGGCCAGCTGGCCGGAGAGCGTGGCGACCTGACCGCGCAGTTCCTTCAGGGAAGCATCGGCTTCGGCCTGCAGGTTGCGACGGGTCTCGGCAATGATTTCCTGGGCGCGCTTCTGGGCTTCAGCCACCAGGCTGGCCTGTTCGGCGGCGCCGGCTTCGCGGGCCTTTTCGCGGTTCTGGCCTGCATCCTGACGGGCGCGGGTCAGCTGGTTGTCATAGTCGGAAAGGCGCTGTTCGGCCTGGTATTCGTAGGATTCGGATTCGCCGGACATATCGTCCATGACGGCTTTGCGTTTGCGGATGATTTCGCGGATGGGGCGAATCAGAAGGAGGTTCAGCACGTACAGTGCAATGAAGAAGTTCACCAACTGGAAAACCAAGGTGATATTAAGGTCCAACATTACCGTATCCTCCCTCTGGACGGTGTGATGTTCAAAGCTTTTATAAAATACCCTCAACAAGGGGTTATGTCAAAGGGTATTGGTGACAAAATTCGCAAAGTCTTCGCATCTGCACAAACAATTTTATGATATTTTTCATATGTTTTCGTAAAAATCAAGTAATTTTAAGCCATTATCTCAACAAATAAAAAGCGGGATCTCTTGGGAAAAATGCGCGGCCGCAAGGGCGAAAGAAGGCAGAGCGCGGCAGGAGCCGTCAATTTTTGGACAGCGGCTCACGCTTCGCGGACTATCCGGGACCTCTCAGACCAGCAGCCACTGCTCCGCATCATAGCCGGCGGCAGCCAGCCAGCGGGCGGCATCCTCGTCGGCGCCGTGGGCGGTGAGGGCGTTGAGCAGGAAACAGCGTCCCGGCCCAGGCAGTCCGTCCCGGCCGATGACCGGCACGCCGTGCACCTTCTGCCCGATCTTTTTGGGATCGATGTCCACGAAAGCGGCCACCTGCACGCCTTTTTCCCACAGGGGGGCCAGACGGCGGCGCGCCACCTTGCCCGCGCCCAGCAGGTAGACCCGCGGATGCCAGGGGTTGTGGCGTTCCAGCCAGCGGGCCAGCCAGAGGGCGCGCAACTGGTTGTTGGCGGCCTCGCAATAGCGGCTGTCGCTGCGGGTAGCCCGGCGCGGCGGATCGTTCCAGACCAGCAGCTCCTGCGGCAGCTTGGCCATGCGCACTCCGGCGTGCAGCCAGCGCAGCCACAACTCCCAGTCCTCGGCAAAAAAACCGTCGGCATAGCCGCCGTGCAGCCGGGGCAGCTCGCGCCGGAACATGACCGAAGGATGGCTGACGGGCGTATCGCGAAAACGGTTGCGGCTGATGGCCTCATGATCCAGCAGGCCGTTCTGCCAGTCCACGAAATGGGCAAAGCCGCGCGCGGTCTCGCGGTCGCCGCCAAAATGTACCCGCGTGGCCAGCAGGCTCGTTTCGGGATGTTCCGCCATCCAGGCGGCCTGCAGGGCCAGGCGTTGCGGGTGGCAGACATCATCGGCGTCCATGCGGGCGATGAGCGCGCCCCGGGCGGACTCCAGACCGGCGTTGAGCGCGCCGGGCAGGCCCTCATGCGGACGATGCAGGACGCGCAGGCAGGGATATTCCGCCGCCAGGGCATCCAGCAGGGCCGCCGTGCCGTCGGTGGAACCGTCATCGACGGCCAGCACCTCGAAGCCCGGTACGGGGGCGTCCGGCGCGGCTTCCTGCCGGGCCAGGGAACGGATGGCCACGCGCAGGGGCTCTTCCCCCTCTGCGGTCAGGGGCAGGGAAGCGCCGTTCCAGACCGGCAGCAGGACGGTCACCAGCGGGCTAGCAGACATGTCTCCTCCCAAAAAACGCACGGGGAGCGCATCAGGCCGCTATGGGCGTGACGCGCTCCCCGTGATGATCAACGACGCAGCAGGGTCCGCACTGCCAGGCACAGTTCCGTGATGCTCTGGCGGGCGTCCAGTTCGTGGTGGGCGGCGTCCCGGTACAGGGGCAGGCGGGCTTCCAGCACCTCGCGCACTTCATCGTCCAGGCTCTTGCCGGTGAGGCTGGGGCGCTGGGCCTCCAGCGGATTGCGCCGCAGGCGGGCGGCCAGCACCTCCACGGGGGCGGACAAAAAAAAGACCCGGCCATGCTCGCGCATGTAGCGCCGGTTGGCCTCCGCCAGCACCATGCCGCCGCCGGTGGCCACCACGCCACGGCCCGCCAGCTCCTCACTGGCCAGGTGCAGGGATTCGCTCTCGCGGCTGCGGAAGCCCTCCCAGCCCCAGCGCTCCACCATGGTCGCCACGTCCATGCCCAGACGCTCGCAGAGGTGGTGGTCCGTATCGCAGTAAGGCACGTCCAGCACTTCGGACAGGGCCTTGCCCAGCGTGGTCTTGCCGCAGGCCCGCGGGCCCACAAGGTAGATCAGGGACATGGTGCCTCCCTAGAGGATGCGGTTGCCGTCGGCCGTGATGAGCACCGTGTATTCCCAGCGGATGCCGCCCCATTGCGGATAGTAGAGGCCGGGCTCCACCGTGACCACCATGCCTTCCTGCAGGACCTTGTCGCCACGACGGCCCAGGCTGGGGGCCTCGTGCGTCTCCAGCCCCACGCCGTGGCCCAGGCCATGGGTGAACCAGGCCTCCACGCCCGCCTTCTCGAACACGCCCCGCGCCAGCGTATAGGCCTCGTGCAGGGGCAGGCCCGGCCGCATCTTGTCTAGGGCGGCCTGCTGGGCGTCACGCACCAGCTTCATGGTCTCGCGGAACTCCTTGTGCGGCGCGTCGCCCACCCAGAAGGTGCGCGTCTGGTCGGAGCAATAGCCGTCCACGCGGCAGCCCACGTCCACCAGCACCAGGCCGTTGTCCGGCAGCTTTTTCTCGCCGGGGATGGCGTGGGGCAGGGCCGCATTCTGGTCCACGGCCACGATGGACGGGAAGGCCAGTTCCGAAGCGCCGTTGTCGCGGAAATATTTTTCGATGGCCCAGGCCAGCTCGGCTTCGCTGCGGCCCGGTTGCAGCTGGCTTTCCTCCAGCCAGCGCAGCATGGCGTGGTTGAGAGCGAAGGAACGCTCCAGGGCTTTGATCTCGTCCGCATCCTTGATGACGCGCAGCTCTTCCACCAGGCCGTCGGCGGCCTGCAGATGCGCGCCGCGTCCCACGGCACGGCCCAGCGAGCGGGCGAAATTGAGGCTCACGATCTCCGCCTCCAGGCCCAGGCGGCTGCCGCAACGCCGCATGAGCTGGCCGATCTCCGTGGCCGCGTCCGGGCCGTAGATGAGGATGCGGTCCTCGTCCCAGAGACGGGCCGCCGCATCCTTGTAGCGGGCGTCCGTGCAGAGCCAGTCCCGCCCGTCCGCGCAGATGACCAGGCGTCCCGCGCTCTCGTTGAGCTGCACGTCATGCAGCTCGAAGCCGGAAAGATAAAAACGGTTGGCAGCGTGGCTCACCAGCAGGGCATCCAGACCGCGGGCGCGCATCAGTTGGCGCAGGCGGTCGCGTCGGGCAGCATAGGGCGTGTTCATGCGAGGTTCCTTTGCAGGGAAGGCAGAGAGGGATGGGCGGGGGGAAGGGGGACCTTTTGGGAAAAAGGTCCCCCTTCCCCCCGGACCCCCCAACCCTTCCAAAAACTTTTATTCAGGCCGGTATGGCAGGTCCCCGTCTGGCGGACACAGGGCATGGCATCGTGCGCTGCCGTCGGGCGAGGCTTTGGGGACAAGGTGGCATCTTAGCCGCCGTCCGGCCCGGACGCAATGGCCGGGTTTGCGGAAGGAAATACGGCAGGGATGCCGGGGCCGCTCTTCCTGCCGGAAGGTCATATGGAGGCACAGGCGGCTCCACTCTGGCCCTGGCTGAGTATTTGGGGAAGGTTATGGATCAGCCTCCCGGCCTCTTTTCCATGAACTTCCCCCTAAAAAACAAGAAAGCCTGTGTCCCCGGAGGGACACAGGCCGTGAAAGCGCGTTTGGGGAAGGATGGGGGAGTTTGAGGGGGAAGGGAACCGCCTTTGTGCGCTAGCCAAAGGGGTTCCCTTCCCCCCTCAACAAAATCACTCTTACAGAGCCTGACGCGCTACCGCGGCGCGCAGGCGGGCAGGCTGGCCACCAGATCGGCGTCGGCGGGCAGGAAGGGCAGGTCACGGGCCTGGGCGGGCGTGACCCAGCGCAGCTCCTGACGTTCCCGGGCGCAGGGCGTGCCGTCGAAGGCGGTGACGTGGAAGAAGTGCAGCTGCACGTGCAGGTCGCGCTCGGCGTAATCGTGCTCCACGATCTGCCAGAGCCGGCAGGCGCGCACGCTGATGCCCAGCTCCTCACGCAGCTCGCGGCAAAGGGCCTGCTCGGCGGTCTCGCCGGGTTCGAGCTTGCCGCCGGGGAACTCCCAGTAACCGGCCATGGGCTTGCCTTGCGGGCGCAGGGCGGCCAGCAGGTGGTCGTCCTGCCAGATGATGCCGCCGGCCACGACGATGGAGGTCATGCCAGATCCCCCATGCTGTCGATGTCGGCGCGCCTGGCTTCGATGGCGGCGATCTGTTCTTCCAGGGCGGCCATGTCTTCCATAAGGCGCTCGGTCAGGTCGCGCAGCTCGTTGAAGCGCTTGAGCAGCTCGGTGGAGCGGGCGCCGTCGGCGTAGACGGCCGGATCGGCCAGCTGGGTCTCCACATCGGACTGTTCGTTCATGGCCTTTTCCAGCTCGCCTTCCAGTGCGGCGTATTTCTGCTGCAGGGGCTTGAGCTCCTTGTGCAGGGCGTTGCGGCGCTCGGCCTGCTCGCGCTTGAGGCGCTTCTGCTCCTCGCGGGAGAGGTTGGCGCGGGGCGCGTTGTCGGGCTTCTCGGCCTTGTTGGAGGCGTTGAGGCTGGGACTGACGCTGCCGCTTTCCAGCGCGGCACGGCGGGCCGTGTCGTAGCTGGCGAAGTCGGGGTAGACGGTGATGCCTTTCTCGTCCAGGGCCCAGGCCTCGGCACCCACCTGCGAGAGCAGCCAGCGGTCGTGGGCCACCATGAGCAGGGTGCCGTCGAACTTCTGCAGGGCCGTGCCCAGGGCCTCGCGGCTTTCGAGGTCCAGATGGTTGGTGGGTTCGTCCAGCAGCAGGAAGTTGCAGCGCTTGAGGAACAGGCTGGCCAGTACTAGACGGCTCTTTTCACCGCCGGAGAGCTTGCTCACCTGCCGGTCGAAGTATTCCTGCCCCAGCAGGAAGAGGCCCAGCACGCTCATGAGCTCTTCTTCGGTGGTGCGAGGGTCGGACAGGCGCCGGATCTCGCCCAGCACGGTGGTGTCCGGGCGCAGGGTGTCCATCTGGTGCTGGGTGTAGTAGCCCAGGCGCATCTGGGGCGCGGTGACCACGTTGCCGCCACAGCATTCCAGGGTCCCGGCCAGCAGCTTGAGCAGGGTGGACTTGCCGCAGCCGTTGTGCCCCACCAGCGCCACGCGCTGGCCGTTGTACAGGGTGAAGGTCAGCGGCGGCCACATCTGCTTGCCGTCCGGGAAGTGGAAGGCCAGATCGGCGGCGGCAAGGGCCACCTTTTCCATGTGCGGGGCTTCGGGCCAGGTGAAGTTCAGTTCCTTGCGCTTGGGCTCGGGACGGTAATCTTCCAGCTCTTTTTCCAGCTTTTTGGCCATCTTCTGGCGTGAACCGGCTTGGCGGGCCTTGGTGGCCTTGGCGCGGAAGCGTTCCACAAAGGCCATCTTGCGGGCCAGTTCGTCCTGCAGGGCCTTGGCCTCGCGTTCGCGCTGGGCGTTGTATTCTTCCTGAAGGGAGAGGAACTGGGTGTAGGTGGCCTTGCGGAAGACCGGGCGGGACAGGCCCAGATAGAGCACGTGCGTGCCCACGCGGTCCATGAACACGCGGTCGTGGGCCACGAAGACCAGAGCGCCCTTGAAGTCCATGAGGAAGGACTCCAGCCATTCCACGGCTTCCATGTCCAGATGGTTGGTGGGTTCGTCCAGCAGCAGCACGTCGGCCCCGGCGGTGAGCACGCGGGCCAGCTTGGCGCGTTCGCGCCAGCCGCCGGAGAGCTCGCGCAGGGTGCGCAGCCACTTGCTTTCGGCAAAGCCCAGACCGGAGAGCACGGCCTTGGCGCGGTGCTCGGGATTGTAGCCGTGGGTGGCTTCCAGCTCGGCCTGGCGGTGCATGAGCTGGGTCAGGCGCGCCTCGTCCTTTTGCTGGGCGGCCTCTTCCCATTCGGCCCAGAACTCGTTCCAGTCATGAAGCACGTCCAGCACATAGGTCAGCAGGGGCGTGTCCAGGGCCTCTTCGGAAAGCTCCTGTTCCACGAAGCCCAGGCGGCAGCCCCTGGGCAGGATGACACGGCCGCCGTCGGCGGGTTCCACACCGGCCAGCAGGCGGAGGAGGGTGGATTTACCGGTCCCGTTGGGGCCGCAGACGCACAGACGCACGCCGGAATCCACTTCCAGCGAGAAATTGTTGAAGATGTCCCGTCCGCCAAAGGACTTGGACAGTTCCTGGATGGTTATTTTCACAGCAGGCCCTCGCGCCTGTAGCCTTCCACGGCTTCTTGCATGCCCTGGTCGAGCGTGAGGGCGGGGGCATAGCCGAGTTCCTCGCGCAGGCGCGACGCGTCGCAGGTCCAGCCGGACTGGCGGGCTTCGCGGTATTTGTCCAGATTCCAGTTGGGGGCGCGGCCCTTGCGTCCCAGCGCGGCCAGCAGGCTGCCGCCCAGGGTGGACAGCAGCGCGGTCAGGCCCAGGAAGCAGAGGGGCAGGTGCAGGATGCAGGCCTTTTTGCCCATGGCACGGGCCATGGCGCGGTAAAAGTCGGCCATGGCGTAGCAGCCGCCGTCATTGACGTGATAGACGCCGTGCGCTTCGGGGCGGCAGCAGCAGACGATGGCGCGGCCCACGTCGCGACCATGCACGGCCGAGACCGGGAAGCGGCGGAACATGCCGGGCGTGACGGCCACGCCGTAGCGCAGGCCCTGGAACACGGGCAGCAGGCCGCGGTCGCCGGAGCCGTAGATGATGGGCGGCCGCAGGGTGACCATGCGCTCGCCCAGGGCACGGCCCAGGATCTGTTCCACCATGAGCTTGGACCAGCCGTAGGCGGACACGGGCGCGCCGGGCGCGTCGTCGCCCTTGCCGGCGGGCGTGTCGCAGGGGCCGCTGGCGGCCAGACTGGAGACCAGCACCATGCGCTGCGGGGCCTGGCCCTGCGCGTCGAGGCGCTGCCAGGCCGTGGCCAGGGCGCGGGCGGCCTCGCTGTTGGCGCGCAGATAGTCCTGCCAGCCCAGACCGAAGAGCAGGGCGGCCATGTGGATGCAGATGTCCTGGCCGCGCAGGGCTTCTTCCAGCCCGGCGCCGCTGCGCAGGTCGGCGCGGACCACTTCCACCCCGGCGGGCAGATGGTCGCGGCGGGACGTGGCGCGGGTGATGCAGGTGACGCGGGCCCCGGCAGCCACCAGCTGGGGCAGCAGGTGACGGCCCACGAAGCCGGTGCCGCCGGTGACGACGATTTTTTTGCCGTCCAGCCAGGGAGCGGGCATGCCCAGGGGAGTATCGGCGCTATGGCTCATGACACGATCTCCTTGCGGTACAGGCGGTAACGTTTGGTGATCCGCCCGGAAAAGTCTTCGATGAGGTCATTGACGGCCATGTTGTCCTCCAGCACCCACGAGCCTTCCACTTGGCAGAACTCGGGATGGCGGCGGGCCTGTTCCAGCATGTAGTCCAGCAGGAGCAGGGGCAGGCCCAGCAGGCGGAACTCTTCGCGGATGCCGAAGAGGATCATGCGGTACTTGCCGCGCATCTCGCCCCGCGCCTGCCAGTAATGCCACAGGGCGCTCAGGCCCAGCTTGCCGTTGAGGCGCTTGAGCAGGGGATTGAAGTCCGGCAGGGTCACCATGCCCGCGGCGGGCTCGCCGTCATGGAAGAAGAGGACGAAGAAATCGGGGTTGAGCAGGCCCTTGAGCTCCTTCACCAGCACGTCGGCCTCGCCGTCGGAAAGGGGCGCGAAGCCCCAGTTGCCGGCCCACGAGATGCGGTAGAGGTCCAGCATGATGCGGATGTCCTCGGTGAGGGTGGCCTTGGAGGAGACGCGGCAGGTGAAGCGCTCCTGTTCCTTGAGGTGACGGATCTCGTCCTTGAGCCAGTCCTCCACCCGCAGCTTGTCGCGCTCGATGAGGTAGGCGAACAGGTCCTGCTCCTTGCGCATGTGCCAGGATTCCAGCAGGGCGGGATAGTAGGGCGGGTTCCAGGGCATCATGAGCGCGGGGGCCTCGTCGAAGCCGTCCACCAGCATGGCGCAGGTGTAGTTGGTGGACGGATTGAGGGGCCCGCGCATGAAGGCCATGCCCTGGCGGCGCAGCCAGTCATGGGCGGCCTGCAGCAGGGCGTGGGCGGCCTCGCGGTCATCTTGGCATTCGAAGAAGCCGAAGGCCCCGCAGCGTTCGCCGGCATAGGCGTTGTATTTTTCGTCCACGATGGCCGCGATGCGGCCCACGGGGCGGCCGTCGCGCAGGGCCAGGAACAGTTCGCGCCGGGCGGTCTTCCAGAAGGGATGCTCGCCGGGCGAGAGCAGCTCGCGGTCCTGCTTTTTCAGGTTGGGCACCCAGAGGGAATCCGGCGTGTAGATGCTCCAGGGCAGTTCGACGAAGCGGTCCAGGTCTTCCGCAGTGTTGACGGGGATGATGCTCAGTTCTGCCACGCGGGCCTCCATGGAGCAGACTTGCAGGGGCTGCCGTACCCTGTTGCGGTTGGATCTTCGGGGCTGGCCGGGCCGTCCCGGCAGGCGCCGGGGCTCGGGAGCAAGGCCGGGACGGGGCGCAGTGCCCCGGACAAAAAACACCGCGCGGGAGAGCGCCTTACGGTACCCTCCCGCACGGGAAAAGGAGCGGACGTGCGTTAGGCCGTCTTCAGGGAGCCGCGCAGCTCGTCCAGGCTGGTCACACCCAGCTGGCGGCAGACGGCGGGCAGTTCCTTGACGATCTCGAAGGCGCGGTCGGGGCTGATGAAGTTGGCCGTGCCGATCTGGACGGCATGGGCACCCACCAGGATGAACTCCAGCACGTCTTCGGCGGAGCAGATGCCGCCCAGGCCGATGACGGGGATGTCCACTGCCTTGCAGACCTGCCACACGCAGCGCAGGGCCACGGGCTTGATGGCCGGGCCGGACAGGCCGCCGATGACATTGGCCAGGCGGGGCTTGCGCCGGGCCACGTCCACGGCCATGCCCGAAAGGGTGTTGATGCACGAGATCATGTCCGCACCGGCGTCCTGCACGCTGCGGGCCATGAGGGCGATGTCCGTGACATTGGGCGAAAGCTTGATGATGAGCGGCTTGTTGGGGGCCGCGTCACGGGCGGCGCGGGTGACGGCCGCGGCCAGCTTGGGGTCCTGCCCGAAGAGGATGCCGCCGCTCTTGACGTTGGGGCAGGAGACGTTCACTTCCAGCGCGGCCACGCCTTCCTCTTCATTGAGGCGGGCGGCCAGCTCGCCGAATTCGGCGGGGGAGGTGGCGTAAAGGTTGGCGATGACGGGCAGATGCTGCCAGGGCAGGCGGGGGAGCTTTTCCTTGCAGAAGGCTTCCACGCCGTCGTTCTGCAGGCCCACGGCATTGAGCATGCCGGCCGTGGTCTCCACGATGCGCGGGCAGGGGTTGCCGTCGCGGGGCAGCAGGGACAGGCCCTTGACGATGATGCCGCCCAGGCTGGTCAGGTCGCCGTAGGGGGCGAATTCCATGCCGTAACCGAAGGTGCCGGAAGCCGTGAGCACCGGGTTCTTGAGGTGCAGGCTCTGCGTGGGCCCCTTGAGGGTGACGGAAAGATCCATAGAGTGCTGGTTCATGCTGTCCCCCGGCCTAGAGCTCGATCTGGTTGGCCCAGAACACGGGGCCGTGGTTGCAGGTCTGGACAAGGCCGTTGCGCTTGTCGGCCACGGGCCATTCCTCGGTGGTGCGGGTCACGCAGCCAAGGCAGGCGCCCACGCCGCAGGCCATGCGGTTTTCCAGCGAGAGCTGCACGCGGGCGTTGAGCTCACGGGCGAAGCCGTGCACGGTCTTGAGGAAGGGCAGGGGGCCGCAGGCCAGGATCAGGCCCTTCTGCTCGGCGTATTCGCGCATGCGTTCCTGGATGGTGAAGATGAAGTTGTCCAGGTCGCCGGGCACGGTCTCGCGCAGGCTGTCCAGGGGCACATGCTCGTTGATGCTGTCCACGGGGTAGCAGCTCAGCGGCTCGCGATGGCCAAAGAGCATGGTCACGTTCCACGGCTTGGGGTGCTCGCTCACATAGCCCACGAAGGGCACGATGCCCATGCCGCCGGCCAGCAGCAGTGTGGGGGTGTCGGGCTCCATGGCGAAGCCGTTGCCCAGGGGCCCCCAGACGCGCGCGGTGTCGCCGGCCTTGAGTTCGGCCATGCGACGGGTGCCGCGCCCCACGACCTGGAAGAAGCAGATCAGGTGGCGGGAAGTCATGTGGCAGATGCCGAAGGGACGGGCCCAGGGCATCTCAAGACCGAACGACGTGGGCCGCACCATCACGAACTGGCCGGGACGCCATGACGGCCAGTCGGGGCGGGTGAGGCGCAGGGCGAAGAAGCGGCTTTCCTGGCCGGTCTGGCCGAAGGGGACCAGATCCAGCACCGTAAGTAGGCAGGAGCTAGGTTGTGTCATCGCGCAAGTATAGGAGCTTGTGCCGGAGCGGTCAACATTCCGGGCCCGTCAGAAGCGGCCGGAAGGCGTTTTTTTCTGCCTGCGCCGCAAGCCGGGAAAAGCGCAGGCAAAAAGGCTCGGTCATGCCCCGGGGAGAGCCTGCGTCAGGGGGGCTGACGGCGGGCGGACGGGCCGCGGGATGCTTTGCATCTCTGTCCCGACTACGGTGCGGGAAGGATGCGGAAAATCGTTTCGATTTCAGTGTGTTGCGCCGCACCATGCCGCACGGTCGGCAAAAAAGGCGCTGCACTGCCGGAGCACTGCAGGATAACTGTGTAATTTTTCACACGAAAATTGTCAGTACAGACGCGCCGTCACATCTTCCCTTTTGCCATGATGCCCGCTATAGTCAGGTTTCTTTTGGGGCCGGGCCAGAATGATGCTGCTGCAGACCCCGTATAGCCTTTGATTTGCCCTGCATGGAGAATTGAGCATGAGCAAGAAGTTGACTGTTGCCGTTGTGGGCGCCACGGGCGCCGTGGGCCGTGAAATGCTGAAAACCCTGCACGATCGCCAGTTCCCGGCCACGGAAGTGCGTGCTTTCGCCTCGGCCCGTTCCGCCGGGACCAAGGTGCCCTTCGGCGATGACGAGCTGGTGGTGCAGGAACTGAAGGAAGATGTCTTCGAAGGTATCGACATCGCCATCTTCTCCGCCGGCGGCAGCACTTCCGAAAAATTCGCTCCCCATGCCGCCCATGCCGGCTGTGTGGTGGTGGACAACTCCTCCCAGTGGCGCATGGACGACCGCTGCCCCCTGGTCGTCCCCGAAGTGAACCCCGAACACCTGGAAGGCCATCAGGGCATCATCGCCAACCCCAACTGCTCCACCATCCAGATGCTGGTGGCCCTCAAGCCCATCCATGACGCCGTGGGCATCAAGCGCATCGTGGTCTCCACCTATCAGGCCGTGTCCGGTACCGGCCAGAAGGGCCTGGAAGAACTGGAACGCCAGACCCGCGACCTGTTCAACATGCGCGAGCCCGAAAACAAGGTCTATCCTTACCGCATCGCCTTCAACGTGCTGCCGCACATCGACGTCTTCCTGGAGAACGACTACACCAAGGAAGAAATGAAGATGGTCAACGAGACCGTGAAGATCTTCAACGATCCCACGGTCAAGGTGACCGCCACCTGCGTGCGCGTGCCCGTGTTCTACTGCCATGCCGAGTCCGTGAACATCGAGACCCACAAGAAGATGACCGCCAAGGAATGCCGCATCCTGCTCTCGCAGGCCCCCGGCGTGCGCGTCTTCGACAACCCGCGCGAAAAGATGTACCCCATGCCCGCCTACTGCGTGGGCGACGACGAGACCTATGTGGGCCGCATCCGCGAGGACGAGACCATCGAGAACGGCCTGAACCTCTGGATCGTGGCCGACAACGTGCGCAAGGGCGCGGCCCTCAATGCCGTGCAGATCGCCGAGGAACTGCTCAAGCGCGATCTGGTGCGCGTGCCCGACAAGAACGTTTTCATGTCCTAGTCCGCAGCGACAGGATACGGACAGCAGAGGGGGAGGGGCCCGTTCCCGCCGTGGCGGGGCAGGTCCTTCCCCCTGCTTTTTGCCCTGCGGCGCGCAGGCGCGGGCGTGATCCCCGGCAGCGGGGCAAGGTATTCCCCGCCGCTGCCGTTCGTGCTAGAAAAAGACGTTTCACCGGCGACAGCCGCCGGCAGGGGCCCTGCCCCCGATCAGCAACCACAACAGGCCGCTCCCGCGCGGGAGGGCCTTTCGCGGGGATGCCATGAAGATTCTGGATGCCGATGCCTGGATGGCGGCCCTGATGGCCGCGCCCCGGCCCGGGGCCGACAAGATCCTGGCCTTTTACGATGCGCGTGTGGACGCCGTCTGCCGTGACGCGCGCTGTCTGCTCCTGCCCCTGGACGACCACATGTGCCACCGGGGCGATGCCCTGTTCGAGAGCCTGTGCTACCGCGAGGGCCGCATCTTTGCCCTTGAGGAACATCTGGCCCGCCTGCGCGACGGCAGCCGCGCCCTTTCCCTGCTGCCGCCCTGTTCGTGGGACGAACTGCGTGCCCGCATCTTGGACGTGGCCCGCGCTTCGGGCACCGATCATGGCGACATCCGCGTGCTGGTGGGCCGTGGGCCCGGCGGTTTCGGCGTCTCGCCCGAGGAGTGCCCGCAGTCCAGCCTCTACATCGTGGCCCTGCGCAAGGCCCTGCCCACGGAAGCCTTTTACGAGAAGGGCCTCACGGCCTTTGCCAGCGCCATCCCGCCCAAGCAGGAATATCTGGCCCGCATCAAGAGCACCAACTATCTGCCCAATGTCTTCATGGCCGCCGAGGCCCGGCAGCGGGGCATGGACGTGGCCGTGACCTTTGACGAGGACGGCCATCTGGGCGAGGCCGCCATCGCCAATGTGGGCATCGTGGATGCCGAAGGCCGCCTGTGCTGTCCCGAAGGGCGCCGCATCCTGCCCGGCACCTCCATGCTGGCCGCCCGCAAGATCGCGCCGCAGCGCCTGCCCGTGGTGGAGCGCCCCATCCGCCGCGAAGAGATCTTCACGGCCCGCGAGATGCTGCTTTTCACCAGCGCCAGCCTGTGTGTGGGCATCAGCCACTTCGAGGGCCGTCCCATCGGCCAGGGCCCCGACGCCGGCCGTCCCGGCCCCGTGGCCCGCTGGCTGCGTGACGCCCTGCTGGAACACATGCTGGCTACCGGCACGCCGTTTTAGGGGCATATTTGAGAGGGAAGGGGCCCCTTTCCTCAAACTCCCCTCTCCCCTGCGCACGTTATCCGGGAAAGCCCCGCCATGTCAGATGGACATGGTGAAAAGTTCCATACAGGGAAATAGCCATTCCTCATGGAGCATCCCGGTTTTCTTGAATTTGTATGTGCGGGTTTTGGGGAAGGAGGGGGAATGGGGGAGGGAACCCCTTTTTGCCGCAAGCAAAAGGGGTTCCCTCCCCCATATATTTCTCCCGCTGGCCGTCGTCTGGACGCCGGGCGGGATGTTTTTTATACAGGAAAGGCCCCGTGCGGGCTTTTTTCCTGTTTTTGCCATGACATGCCGCCGGAGCACGCCGGGGCATCCACTCTTTCCAAGGAAGACGCCATTGAAATGCAAGATCTGCAAGGCGACGGCCGTGGTGGCCCTGCGCAGCCACAACGCCGCCTTCTGCCCCGACTGTTACCTCAAGTTCTTTGCCCGTCAGGTGGAAAAGGGCATCGAAGGCCAAAAGCTCTTCACCCGTGACGAACGCATCCTGGTGGCCCTTTCGGGCGGCAAGGATTCGCTGGCCCTGATGCTGGAGCTTTCCCGGCAGGGCTATGACGTCACCGGCCTGCACATCGACCTGGGCATCCCGGAATCCTCGCCCGTGGCCCGCGGCGTGGTGGAGCGCTTTTGCGCCAAGCACGGCCTGAAGCTCATGGTCAAGGAACTGGCCGCCGAGGGCCTGGCCATTCCGCTGGTCAAGGAGCGCCTCAACCGTCCCGTCTGCTCGGCCTGCGGCAAGATCAAACGGCATTTCTTCAACAAGGTGGCCCTGGACGAAGGTTTCGACGCCCTGGCCACGGGCCACAACCTGGATGACGAGGTGGCGCGCCTGTTCAGCAATACCCTGCGCTGGGACACGGCCTATCTTTCGGACCAGGGCCCGCGCCTGGACGGCGAGGACGGCTTTGCCCGCAAGGTCAAGCCCCTGTGGCGCCTGACGGAGTTCGAGACCGCCAACTACGCCTTCCTCATGGGCATCGAGCACCACTATGCCCCCTGCCCCTACAGCCCCGGCGCCAGCTTCAGCACGCTCAAGGCCCTGTTGCAGCGTCTGGAAGCGGCCATGCCCGGCCGCAAACTGGACTTCTATCAGGGCTTCCTGGCCCGCGCCCGGCCGGTGTTCGCCCGGCGCGAGGCCGAAGAGGGCGTGGAACTGGCGCCCTGCACCAGTTGCGGCTATCCCACCTCGTCCGGCGACATGTGCGGCGTGTGCCGCATCCGTGAAGCCCTCAAGGACAGCAAATAGCCTTGGCTGCTCCAGAAAGATCATGGCGGGGAGGGGCGGCGCCCCTCCCTGTCCTTGCCTTCTTCCCCGCCCGGAGACCGCTACGCTCGTACAGGGCCGGAGATTTTCCCGGAGTACCGGCAGCCTTTCCCCGGCTGTCCTTGCGCCGGAGCCCCCATGCCCGGCCTTGTTTGACGGCAGGCTGTACGGCGGCCGGGGCCATGATCGTCAGGGAGGCCCGTCATGGGCGTCGCTGAATATGTCCGGGCCCTGCTGGCCTCGGACAAGCTGGGGCCGCAGGTACGGCATCACCGCTGCGAGCCCGCGCGGGCGGCCGTCTATGCGGAAAGCCGCCTGCCCTGGCCCGCGGCCATCCGGCGCACGCTGGAGGAGCGCGGTCTGAGCGGCCTTTACAGCCATCAGGCCCTGGCCACGGACCATATCCGCGCCGGGCATTCCGTGGTGGTGGCCACGCCCACGGCCAGCGGCAAGAGCCTCATCTACAATCTGCCGGTGCTGGAGCGCCATCTGCGCGACAGCGAGGCCCGCGCCCTCTATCTTTTCCCGCTCAAGGCCCTGGCCCAGGACCAGCTGGCCGGGCTGCAGCGTCTGGTCTCCGGCTGGCCCGAGGAGGCCCGGCCCACGGCCGCCCTCTATGACGGCGACACCAGCGACCATTTCCGGCGCAAGATCCGCCGCGACCCGCCCACGGTGCTCATCAGCAATCCCGAGATGCTGCACCTGGCCCTGCTGCCGCACCATGAGCAGTGGGCCCCCTTCCTGGCCGGGCTGTCCCATATCGTGGTGGACGAGGCCCACACTTACCGCGGGGTGTTCGGCGCGCACATGGCGGGCGTGTTCCGTCGTCTCAATCGGCTGGCCGCCCATTACGGCGCCACGCCGTCCTATGTTTTTTGCACGGCCACGGTGGGCAATCCCGGCGAGCTGGCCGCGTCGCTCTCCGGCCTCGACCTGCTGCCCGGCCGCCAGCCACCCGTGGTGGTGGACCAGTCCGGCGCGCCGCAGGGCGCACGGCATTACATCTTCCTCGATCCCGACCAGAGCCCGGCCACGGCGGCCATCGATCTGTTGCGGGCCGCGCTGGCGCGCAAGCTGCGCACCATCGTCTACTGCCGTTCCCGCCGCATGACCGAGCTGGTCAGCCTGTGGGCCGGGAGCCTTTCCGGGCCGTGGGCGGGCCGCATCTCCGCCTATCGTGCGGGATTCCTGCCCGAGGAACGCCGCCAGATCGAGGCCCGCATGGCCTCGGGCGAGCTGCTGGCCGTGGTCAGCACCAGCGCCCTGGAGCTGGGCATCGACATCGGCGGGCTGGATGTCTGCATTTTGGTGGGCTATCCGGGCACCATCATGTCCACCCTGCAGCGGGGCGGGCGCGTGGGCCGGGCGCAGCAGGAGTCGGCCGTGGTGCTGGTGGCGGGCGAGGACGCGCTGGACCAGTATTTCATGAGCCATCCCGAAGACTTTTTCAGCCGTCCGGCGGAAAAGGCCGTGGTCAACCCCTGGAACGAGGTCATCCTGGCCCGGCATCTGGAATGCGCGGCCGCCGAGCTGCCCCTGTCCGCCCGTGATCCCTGGCTGGCCCCGGCCCCGGCGCAGGAGGCCCTGCGCGCTCTGGCGGCCCAGGGGCGCCTGCTGCTCTCCGCCGACGGCAGCCAGTGGCTGGCCGCCCGCAAGCGGCCGCAGCGGCTGGTGGACTTGCGCGGGACGGGCCGGAGCTTCGTCATCGAGGACAGCGAGGGCACGGTCATCGGTTCCGTGGACGGCTTCCGGGCCTGGCGCGAGACCCATGTGGGCGCGGTCTACCTGCACCGGGGCCGCAGCTATGTCATCGAGGAGATGGACCCGGCAGCGGGCCGGGTGCGGGCCCGTCAGGCCAAAGTGGACTGGTTCACGCGGGTGCGCGGCCACAAGAGCACGGACATCCTTGAAGAGCTGGAGCGCCGTCCCCTGGGGCGCGGCGTGGTCTGCCGGGGGCGTCTGCGCATCATCGACACCATCACCGGTTACGAGAAGCGCAGCACGCGCGACAACCGCCTGCTGACCATCGTGCCGCTGGAAGCTCCGCCGCAGATCTTTGAGACCGAGGGCCTGTGGTACGTCATCCCCGAGAGCTGCCGCCAGCGTCTGGAAGAGGATTTCGTGCACTTCATGGGCTCCATCCATGCCTGCGAGCATACGGCCATCGGCATGCTGCCCCTGCTGGTCATGGCCGACCGCAACGATTTCGGCGGCATCTCCATCCCGCTCCATCCCCAGACCGGCCTGGCCTGCGTTTTCATCTATGACGGCCTGCCCGGCGGCGCGGGCCTGACGCGTCAGGCCTTCGGCCATGCCCGCGAGCTGCTGGAGGTCTGCGCGGCGGTCATCGAGGCCTGCCCCTGCGAGGACGGCTGTCCTTCCTGCGTGCATTCGCCCAAGTGCGGCTCTGGCAACCGGCCCATCAGCAAGGCCGGGGCCCTGCGCCTGATCCGCGATCTGCTGGCACCCGGTGCGGATGCCGAGGGCGAGGCCCTGTGCGCCGACCTGCGCATCAGCCCGCCGCCGGAACTGCTGCCGCCCCAACCTGTGGACGAGCCCGCGGCCCCGGTGCCGCCGCCCGTGCCGGACATGGCGGCCATCATGGCGGCCTGGGCCGGACAGGCCCCCACCACGGCCCCGGCGGGAGCTGCGGGACAGGCCGGGCCGGGTGCCCGGACAAGCGCCGCTGGAGTCGGAGGAGCCGGGACGGTGGCTTCGGAAGGCGTTCCTTCGCAGGAGGAGCGTATCGAGGGCCGCGGAGGAGAGGTCTTTGTGGCCGGTACGAGCCCGCAGACCAGCGCATCCGCCGCAGCCGGAAAGCCTTCCGGCAAACAGGTGGCCCTTCCGCCCCAGTCATCCCCGGTGGCAGGACGGAAGACCGGCGGGGCCACGGCGGCAACAGCCACCCTGTCGATTATGCAAAAGCCGGGGCTCATGGCTCCCGCCGTAGCTGTCGGTGATGCGGGCAACGCCCGTGTCCGTCCCGAGCCCGGTGTGGGCGCGGTGGGCAGGCCGCCGGAACATTATCTGGTCTTCGACGTGGAGACCCGGCGCAGCGCCGCCGAGGTGGGCGGCTGGAACAGGGCCGACCGCATGGGCGTGAGCATCGCCGTGGCCTATGACAGCCGGGCCGACGATTTCTTCACCTATACGCAGGAGGCCCTGCCGGAGCTCTTTGCCCGCATGTGGGCCGCGCAGCTGGTGGTGGGCTTCAACTCCTTCCGCTTCGACTACGCGGTGCTCTCGGCCTTCGCGCCCTTCGAGCTGCGGGCCCTGCCGGGCCTTGACCTCTTGCGCCGGGTGCAGGACAGTCTCAAGTACCGCGTGTCCCTGGACAATCTGGGGCAGGCGACCCTGGACGAGCCCAAGAGCGCCGACGGCCTGCAGGCCCTGCGCTGGTGGCAGGAAGGGCGGCTGGACGACATCGCCGCCTACTGCCGCAAGGACGTGGACCTGACGCGGCGGCTCTACCTTTTCGGGCTGGAACACGGCTGGTTGCTTTTCACCAACAAGGCCGGGCAGCGTGTGCGCGTGCCCGTGGATTTCAGGCAGTGACGATGGAGACGGCGGAAAAGATCATCCAATGGCGGCGGGAGCTGCACCGGCACCCGGAAGAAGGTTGGACGGAATTCTGGACCACGGGTTTCGTGGCCCGGCAGCTGGCGGACATGGGCCTTGCCCCGCGTGTGGGGCAGGAGGTCATCGACCCTGCCGCACGCATGGGCCTGCCCGCGCCCGAGGTCGAAGCCCGGGCCCGGCAGCGGGCGCTGGCGGAAGGGCTGGAGCCGTACTGGCTGGAGCGCATGGGCCGGACCACGGGCCTGGTGGCCGATGTGGGCCCGGCGGACGCGCCGCTGGCGCTGGTGCTGCGCTGCGACATGGACGCCCTGCCGCTTATGGAAGCGCAGGAGGCTTCCCACCGGCCCGTGCGCGAGGGCTTCGTCTCCCGGCATGAAGGCCTGTGCCATGCCTGTGCCCATGACGGGCATATGGCTCTGGGCCTTGGGCTGGCGGCCCTGCTGACGGCGCCGGACGCGGCCCCCCTGCGGCGGCGTGTGCGCCTGCTGTTCCAGCCTGCCGAGGAAGGCGTGCGCGGTGCGGCGTCCATGGTCTCCCATGTGGCGGGGGCGCGGCATTTCCTGGCCGTGCATATCGGTCTGGGGGCCCCGCACAGCGGCGATCTGGTCACCGGCGTGGGCGCTTTTCTGGCCACCAGCAAATTCGATGTCCGCTTTACGGGCCGGGCGGCCCATGCGGGCGCTGCCCCCGAACAGGGACGGGACGCCCTCAAGGGCGCGGCGTCGGCCCTGCTGGGCCTGCACGCCCTGCCGCGTCATGGCCACGGCACCAGTCGCATCTGCGTGGGACGCCTGGAAGGCGGCAGCAGCCGCAATACCGTGCCTGCCTCGGCCTTCATGGCCTGCGAGACGCGCGGCAACAACAGCGAGGTCAACGACGACATGCTGCGGCGTGCCCGGGACGTCATCGCGGGCGCGGCCGCCATGCACGGGCTGGAATGGCGGCTCGACGTGGTGGGCGGTGCGCCCTCGGCGGCAAGCGATGCGGCCTTCGCGGAGCTGCTGGCCCGCTGTGCCCGGGAACTGCCGCCCGATGCCCGGGGCGGGGGCTGCTTCCCGCTGCCCCGGATCCGTGAGCAGGGCGATATGGGCGCCAGCGATGACGCCACGACCCTGATGCGGGCCGTGCAGGCAGAGGGCGGGTTGGCGGCCTATGCCTTCCTGGGGGCCGATCTGGCGGCCGGGCACCATCAGCCGGGCTTCGATTTCGACGAAGCCGTGCTCTGGCCCGGTGTGCGCTGGCTGGAAAAGGTCTGCCGGGAGCTGGCCGGCTAGGACGTGGCCGTCCATACGGAAGGGCCGCCTCTGGCGGGCTTGCGGGAAAAGCGACCGTTCGGAAGATGCCGTCGCGGCGACGGGAAAAGGCCCCGCAGGCCTGCGGGACCGGGGGATGCCGCCACGTGATGCGCAGCTGCCCTGATTTTTCTACATTTGGGAATATTTTTTATAATTACCTGTATGCGCAGGATAATTTTTTGATGGAGCCCCTGCCCTCATCGGCAGGGCCTGTGGAAAAATGCTGTTTTCCACATTCGGGTCGAAAAATAACAGCCCCTGCTGCTGTCTGTTCTGTCAATAGATTGAGATAACAGGAAAAATCTTTACGGCATGCCTTCTGCATCATGTCCGGCATCCCGGACGCCGCCATCCGGCAAAGGCGTCGGGCAGAGCAGGAGATGCACGATGGAAAGACGAAGGTTCCTGTATTCGGCACTGGCCGCAGCCTCGCTGGCGGCCATCCCGGCCGCGCGGAGCAGCGCCGCCGCCACTACGACAGCACGCAGGGAAGGGAGCGCGCCCATGACACCTTCCCAGAGACAGAACCCCATGAGCTGCAACGGCATGGTCACGTCGCCGCACTATCTGGCCAGCCAGGCCGGGCTGGACATCCTGCGGCGCGGCGGCACGGCCATCGACGCGGCTGTGGCCACGGCCGCCACCCTGGCCGTGGTCTATCCGCAGATGTGCACGCTGGGCGGCGACAATTTCTGGCTCATCTATGATGCCCGCACGGGCAAGATGAAGGGCCTCAATGCCAGCGGCCGCGCCGGGGAAAAGGCCAGCATCGACTTTTACCGCAGCCGGGGGCTGAGCAAGGTGCCTGCGCGCGGCTATCTGGCCGCCAATACCGTACCGGGCGTGGTCTCGGGCTGGGACGAGGCCTGGAAGTACAGCCGGTCGGCCCTGGGCTCGCAGTTTTCCTTCGCCTCCTTGCTGGACACGGCGCGCGAACTGGCCGAGCGGGGGTTCCCGGTCAGCACGTCGCTGGCCTACTGGAGCGAGATCGACACCGACCCTACGGATCAGGAGTTCCGTAATCTCCAGCGTTATAAGGGGTTTGCATCAACATATCTCAAGGGCGGCAAGCCGTACGGGCTGGGTGAGATCATGCGCCTGCCCGATCTGGCGGCCACGCTGGCCCTGCTGGCGGACAAGGGCGCGGACGAGTTCTACAAGGGTTCCATCGCCGCGGCCATCGCAGCGGACCTGGAAAAGAACGGCGGCCTGCTCACCGTGCGGGACTTTGCCCGGCATACGGCCGACTGGGTGGAGCCCATCTCCGTGCCGTACCGCGACTGCCGGGCCTGGAACCTGCCGCCCAACACCCAGGGCATGGCCTCGCTGGAGATCCTGAACATCCTCAACAACTTCGACCTGTCGCAGATACCGGAAGGCAGCGCGGACTATTACCACCTTATCATCGAGGCCACCAAGGAGGCCTTCCTCGACCGTGATACCTACCTTTCCGACCCGGCCTTCGTGAACATCCCGCTGGATCGTCTGCTCTCGGCGGAGCATGGCAAGCGGCAGGCCGCCCGCATCCGCATGGACAAGGCCGCCACCAACCTTGCGCCGCTGGACCCCAAGGGCGACACCATCTGGCTGGGCGTGGTGGACGGGCAGGGCAATGCCGTCTCCCTGATCCAGAGCA
>ENA-UEPJ01000485-UEPJ01000485.1-human-gut-metagenome-genome-assembly--contig:-NODE-485-length-53713-cov-5.982307_pt1 | contig 53713 bp, 28 predicted proteins | sample MGYA00242890_ERZ507896 | MGnify/ENA primary metagenome ERZ507896 (study PRJEB26167, sample SAMN06115508) | human gut metagenome | host: Homo sapiens | place: China:Qinghai | collected 2015-08-20...
TATGGCGCCGTTCGTCGTCATATGCATGAAGGCCGGATGACGATCTGCCGTCAAAATGGGGATGTGAATTTTGTCGGAGTACCGACTGGGGAAAAGGGCGTTTTTGTAAGAGCTGGCCTTCTTTCTCCCAGTCCCCCGTCCAATCCCGAAAACATTTTTCTCGGAGCTGTGTACCGGTCCCCCTCGTTGTGCGACGGTGACCGACTTCATAGCCCGTACGTCAAACGCCTGCCTTGCGCAGGCGTTTGGTTTTTGGGCGCAGGCTGGTCTTGCAGGGGACTCGCCGAAAGAAAAAAGCCCGGATGCGACATCACAGACAGCGTGGGGCAGCATGCGCCTTCCACAAGAAAGCTCTCCTGGCCTGCAGGCTAGGAGGGCTTTCTTGTGGAAGTATGAGCGGTTTTTGAAGGAGGGAGGGGTGCAGGGGAGGGAGGGAACTTTTTTCCGCAAGGAAAAGTTCCCTCCCTCCCCGCATATCCTCGTTAGTTCTTGAAGGGCGAGATGGCGCGCAGGGTCTTGATGACCTGGGGCATGTTCTCGACCACGAAGTCGATCTCTTCTTCCGTGGTGTAACGGGAGAGGGAGAGACGGACGGAGCCGTGGGCGTAGGTGAAGGGCACGCCCATGGCGCGGAGCACATGGGAGGGTTCCAGGCTGCCGGAGGTACAGGCGGAACCGGAGCTGGCACAGATGCCCAGCTGGTCCAGCATCAGCAGGATGGCTTCGCCTTCCACGTTCTTGAACGCGATGTTGGTGGTGTTGGGCAGGCGGTTCTCGGGATCGCCGTTGACCATGCAGTCAGGGATGGCGGCCAGCAGGCCCTGTTCCAGCTTGTCGCGCAGGCGGGCCACCTGGGTGCGTTCTTCTTGCATGTGCTGCCCGGCCAGCTGGGCGGCCATGCCCAGACCGACGATGTAGGGCACGTTCTCGGTACCGGCACGGCGGCCGCGTTCCTGGTGCCCGCCGCGCAGGAAGGGACGGAAGCGCACGCCCTTGCGCACATAGAGCACGCCGATGCCCTTGGGCGCGTGCAGCTTGTGGCCGGACAGGGAGAGCATGGAGATGGGCTGCTTGCCAAGGTCGATGGCTTCCTTGCCCACGGCCTGCACGGCGTCGGTATGGAAGAGCACGCCCTTTTCGGCGGCCATCTCCGCCATGCGGCTGATGGGGAAGACGTTGCCCACTTCGTTGTTGGCGTACATGATGGAGACCAGCGCCGTGTCGTCGGACAGGGCGGCGGCGTATTCGTCCAGATCCAGACGGCCCTTGTTGTCCACGCCGAGCAGGGTCACGCGGTAGCCCTGGCGTTCCCAGTACTGGGCCACGTTGAGGATGGCGGGATGCTCCACGCGGGTGGTGATGAGGTGGCGCTTTTCGGGCTGGGTCTGCAGGGCGGACCAGATGGCGGCGTTGTCGCTTTCGGAACCACAGGACGTGAAGATGATCTCGTCGGGATGGGCGCCCAGCAGGGCGGCCATGCGTTCGCGGGCTTCTTCCACGGCGCGGCCCACCTGGCCGCCGAAGGTGTGCATGCTGGACGGGTTGCCGTACAGATCCGTGAGGTAGGGCAGCATGGCTTCCCGGACTTCGGGAGCCACGGCAGTGGTCGCGTTGTTATCGAGATAGATGGTCTTCATGGCTAGGCTTCCTCGACGACGATATCGGCTTCCACATGTTCACGCAGGACACGTTCCACCAGGTTGCGGATGGTCACTTCGCTGGAGCGGCACTGGGCGCAGCGGCCGCGCAGGGACACGACCACGCGCTTGCCGTCCACGTCCACCAGCTCGATGTCGCCGCCGTCGGCGGCCAGCTGGGGACGGATCTCTTCTTCGATGGTCTTCATGACCAGCTGCATGCGCTGCACGTTGGTCATGCGGGGCTTGCTGACCGGGCGCAGTTCGGTAAGGGGCTTCTGCTTGAGCTCGGCGGCCAGGATCTCGGCGATCTGGTCCTGGCAGTCACCGCAGGCGCCGCCGGCCTTGGTGTAGTTGGTGATCTCTTCCACGGTCTTGAGGCCGTTCTCGCGGATGGCGCGGATGATCTGGGCGTCGGTGATGCCGAAGCACTTGCAGACAAGGCGGCCTTCCTCATGGGCGTGGGGCACGGGCGTCTCGCCCTTCCACTGGCGGATGGCGGCTTCCAGAGCTTCCTGGCCCATGACGGAGCAGTGCATCTTTTCCTTGGGCAGGCCGCCCAGGGCTTCGGCGATCTCCTTGTTGGTGAGCTTGAGGGCGTCTTCGGCCTTCATGCCCTTGACCATGTCGGTCAGCACGGAGCTGGAAGCGATGGCGCTGGCACAGCCGAAGGTCTCGAAGCTGGCCTTTTCGATGATGCCTTCATCGTTGATCTTCAGATAGAGCTTGAGGGCGTCGCCACAGGCCAGGCTGCCCACTTCGCCGATGGCGTTGGCATCTTCCATGGGGCCGGCGTTATGCGGACGGAGAAAATGTTCATGGACGGCGTTAGTGTAGTTCCACATGCTGTTCTCCCGGATCCTGGCAACAGGATCTTTCTGATTCGATGATGTTTTGCAGGGTCTGGTGGCGCAGGAAGTCGCGGACGTGTTCGTCCAGCTGATGCCAGAAGGCCCTGGTGGAGCAAAGCCCCTCGCGCTGGCAGACTTTGCCGCGTCCGAGGCAGGAAACGGGGGATATCTCGCCTTCCAGATGCAGGAAGACATCCTCCATATTGATTTCTGACGGTGGTTTGGACAGGGCATAGCCCCCGCCGGAACCGCGTACGGCACGCAGGATGCCCAGCGGCTTGAGGGCGCGCACGATCTGTTCCAGATAGCCGGGGGAGATGGATTCCTCCTGGGCTACCTGCCCCAGCTGGAGCAGGGAGTTGTCGGGCTGGGCCGCCAGGCGCAGCAGGAAACGGAGACCGTAGCGGGTTCTGGTGGAAAACTTCATAGCAGCCTCGCTCAGGAGTTTTGACTCTGCATGACGAAGTCGTAGGGGGTTTCCTGATAAACGTAGTAGTTGAGCCAGTTGTTGTAGAACAGGTGGGCATGGGCCCGCCAGTTCATGCGCGGCAGCTGGCTGGGATCGTCATTGGGATAATAGTGGCTGGGCACATGGGGGTTCATGCCGCGGGCCAGGTCCCGGCGGTATTCCGCGTCCAGGGTCCCGCGGTCGTATTCCAGATGACCGGTCATGAAGACCTGGGAGTGATCCAGGCTCTCCACCAGGGTCAGGCCCGCCTCGTCGGATTCGGCCAGGATGCGTAGGTTGGGCGTCCGGCGCACGTCTTCGGCGCGGACTTCGGTGTGGCGCGAATGCGGCGCCGGGAAGTCGTCGTCGAAGCCGCGGAACAGGCGGCAGTCGGGGTGCAGGACCTGGTGGCGGAAGATGCCCGAACGCTTTTCAGGCAGTTCGTACTTGGGCACACCGTAAAAGTGGTACAGGGCGGCCTGGGCGGCCCAGCAGATGTAGAGCGTGGAGAAGACATGCCCGTTGGCGTAGGTCATGATGTCCAGCAGTTCCTGCCAGTAGTCCACCTGTTCGAAGGGCAGATGCTCCACGGGAGCCCCGGTGACGATCATGCCGTCGAAGCTGCGGTGGCGGATCTCGCTGAAGGTCTTGTAGAAACGCTCCAGATGCTGCAGGGGCGTATTCTTGGACTGATGCTCCGCCGTGCGCAGCAGGGTGATGTTGACCTGCAGGGGCGAGTTGCCCAGCAGGCGCAGCAGCTGTGTCTCGGTGGCGATCTTGGTGGGCATGAGGTTGACGATCACGATGTCCAGCGGACGGATGTACTGGCGGACGGCGCGTTCGTCGGTCATGACAAAGATGTTTTCACTTTCCAGAGCGCTGCGTGCGGGCAGGTCGGCGGGAATCTGGATGGGCATGGCTTCCTCGTTGGTCAAGATGTGTTCCGGAATAAAACATAGTTATCTGCTATGTTTTTGTCAAGGCTATTCCGGGGATTTTTGTAAGGATTTACCGGGGCAGGCGGACGGTGTGGCAATGCAGGGCGGCGTGGCTGCCGGCGGCTTCCTGCGCCTGGCGGGCCAGATGTTCCAGCGCGGCGCAGCAGGGGACGCTCATGCGCAGCAGGGTGACGCTGGCAGGGCGCATGGCGAACAGGCGGGCCAGACGTTCGGCATAGTCACCGTTGTTGTCCAGCTTGGGGCAGGCGATGACGGGGATGCGGCCCTGCAGCCAGTCCGTATGCAGGCCGGGCAGGACGAAGCCGGAGCACTGGGCGGCCAGCAGGACGTGGGCCCCGCTCAGGAAGGGAGCCTGGGGCGGCAGCAGACGCAGCTGGATGGGCCAGCTGGGGGTACGGGCACGCAGGCTGTCGGGGATGTCGTTGTCGGCAGCGGAAAAGAGAGGCGTCAGGGCGGGAGCGGCAGCGATGTTGCCGGGGGCGGCGAACGTGCGGGGCCGGCTGCCGGGGCAGCCTTGCGGACGGGCCTGGCCATCGCGGGCGGCCTTGGCCGCCAGGGCGGCCGCTTCGTCAAAGGCTTCGGCCTCGCGCATGACGATGCGCAGGGCTCCACGGGGACAGTTCAGGCAGGCGCCCAAGCCGTCGCAGTAACTGTCGCGGATCAGGCGGGCCTTGCCGTTTACGACGGCAAGGGCACCTTCGGCGCAGTCCAGCACGCACTGGCCGCAGCCGTCACATTTTTCTTCGTCGATCTCGATAATGGGACGTTCCATAACACCTCAGGCTTTCAAAAGGATATCTACAAGTTCTTCGGCATCGGCGGCCACCATGTCCGCTCCGGCGGCCTGTACCTCGGCCGCGCCCCGGAAGCCCCAGGCCACGCCTACGGCCGTCATGCCCGCATTGCGTGCCGTCATCATGTCCACGTCGCTGTCGCCCACATAGGCGCAGTCCTGCGGGGCCACGCCCATGGAGGCAGCCATCTGCAGAAGGACCGTGGGGTCGGGCTTGAGGGGCGCGTCATGACGGCCGCCGCGCACCGCGTCGAAACGGATGCCGGGAAAATGCAGCGGGACCAGGGCACAGGTAAGGTCTTCCGGCTTGTTGGAGAGCACGGCCAGCCGGAGCCCGGCATCCTGCAGGCGGCCAAGGGCCGCGACAAGGCCGGGATAGGGCGTGGTGCGGATGCTGAGGTGGGCGGCATAGTAGCGGCGCCCTTCTTCGGTCAGGGCATCCAGACGTTCCTGCGGTCCCTGGGCCACCACGGATTCGGGCAGGGCCCGGCGCATGAGGATGGGGAAGCCGTTGCCGACCATCCGCCGGTAGGCGCTGACAGGATGGACAGGGTAGCCGTGGGCGGCAAGGACGGCATTGCAGGCGCCGCCGATGTCGGCAAGAGTGTCCAGCAGGGTTCCGTCCAGATCAAAAAAACAGGCTTTCATGTGACCTCCGAAAGATGGGCCGGGCAGGGGGGCCGTCAAGGCAGGACGCAGTATAGCCGCAAAATCATCCGGCGGCAAATGTCATGCCGTTTTCACAAGTCGTGGATAGCCTGCAAATTCTGGACATGGATACGGGCTGTTTGCTATTCTGGAGTCCGGTGGCGGATCTCGCTGCCGTCTGATTTGGGAGGTTATGTATGCCCCGACACGTTTTGACTCTCAACGATCTTGGTGAAGAAGGCTCCTGGCTGCTGGTCCAACAGGCACGCGGGATCCCTGATGCGAAGAGCCGTACCGACTTCATGACGGAACGCACGGCTGTGCTGCTGTTCGCGCAGGATTCGTTCGCCGAGCGGCTGTGCGTTTCGGCGGCTGTGCGGCAGATGGGCGGGTCCCTCGTCTTCCAGGGCGCCACGGGCGGCTGGAAGTCCGAGGTGGAGCGTTACCAGCGCCAGATGCTGGCCGTCATCGACTATTTTGTGGACTGCATGTACGTCTACGGCATCCCCGGTCTGGCCACCTCGGTGGACAGGGACCTGGTGCAGTTCCCCATCATCAATGCCGGCAGCCCTGATGCCCATCCGGCCCATGTGCTGGCCGACGTGGCCTGCATGCTGCGCTATACCCGGGACGATCTCAAGAAGGCCCGCGTAGGCTGGCTCGGTTGCACCAACGGCACCCTGTTCTCCCTCATCGAGGCCCTGCGCTACTTCCCCTTCAGCCTGCAGGTGGCCCTGCCGCCGCTGGAGGATCGTCCCACGCTGGAGACCTATGCCCGTCATTGCGGCGTGAAGGTGGACTTTGTGGATACGCCCCAGCAGGCCGTGGAAGGCTGCAACTTCGTCTATGCCGGTTGCCGTTCGGGACTGGATGACGAGCTGGCGCAGCAGTGGAAGGTGGATGATGCCCTGCTGTCCCATGCCGACCAGAAGGCCCGCGTCCTGCTGGGCACCAGCCCCATGCAGGCCATCGAGGTCGCCAGCGACATCCTTGCCAGCCCGGCATCGCTGCTGCTGTTGCAGTCGGAAAACCGCCTGCGCGTGCACAAGCGCCTGCTGCACTGGGTCTTTTTGGAAAACGAACGGGTCATCTAGCCCCCGATTATCCTTCAGATGTTCACGATGGCTGTCCGGTCTTGCCGGGCAGCCATCTTTCATTTTTGGGGCTCTTTCCCCTTCCTGGGCGGGAGCTCGTTTCCTGGGGCTTTCAGCGAAAGGGGATCTCCAGACGATGCCGGATGATGGGGCGGGGGGCTTCGTTCTCCGGGATGGCCAGAGCCACGGCATAACCATCCCGGCCGATGGCGCAGGGGGCCCACCAGTGTTCGCCTTCGTCCGGAAGGGCTTCCTGGATGCTGGCATGGTGCCCTCCGCTCTCAGCGGAGACGAGCACCCTGTCCAGACCGGTGCCCAGCCCCTTGCCACATGCTTTCATCACCGCTTCCTTTCTGACCCACATGCGATAGAAGCCGCGGGCATAATCGTCCGGGGGCAGCGCATCGAGGGCCAGACGTTCCCGGGGATGGAAAAAGTCCGCGATACCGCGTGCATCCACAGCGCTCCCCGTCCACTGGATGTCACAGCCGATGGGGCAGCCCTCACAGACGGCCAGCAGGGCTTCCGTACCGCTGTGGGAGATGCTGAAGGGAAGGTCGCGCCAGCAGGGTTTTCCCCACGGACCGTAGGAGAAAACGATGTCGCAAGCCCGGACATCCGGCCTGTGGGCGGCAAGGATGGTCTTTGCGCAGGCCCGGCAGAGAAGGAAGCGGCTGCCGTCGCGGGGCCTGCAGAAACGGGCCCCGAGTTCCAGCTCCTCGGGGGAAAGAAGGGGGCGCGCCCAGGAAATGCCGTTCTCCGCATGGGCCAGGCTGAACCGCCAGAGATGGATGGCGGCCGAGCGGTACACACGTTTGCGGCCGGAACAGAGGACACCAGTGGTCATCAAAGGAACTCCCGGAAGCGGATGGTGACATATTTGAGCATGCCGAAGAGCTGCACGATGGCGATGTTCACACGCGTAGACAGCGTCAGGCCGCTCAACGGCAGGCCGTGGAAGAAAGGAGTTTCGCTCACGGCGGCGAAACGGGGGGACAGGGAGGCCAGGGCCGGGACCTTGTCGATGCAGAACGTCATGGGCGCATTCCTGTTGCCGGAGCGGGCCACATAGCGGTTGCTGATGCGCATGCCGAGGGAGGACACCGCATCGAAAAAAAGCGTCCCCCCGGGAAAACGCCCGCTGAGGAAGGGCAACAGCGCCCCCATCAGGTCCGTGGGCTGATAGTGGAACACTCCGGCTGCCAGAAGGAGGACGCCCCGTTGCCCCGGGGCCTCCACGGCATCCGGCCAGAGGGGATCGAAAATGTCCCGTGCCAGGAGCCTGTGCCCTTTGGCAGGCGGCAGGAGCGCCTGCCGGGCCCGGATGACTTCCGGCAGGTCCACATCATACCAGACAGCCTCGGCCGGGGGCTTGCGGTAGACGGCGGTGCTGAGGCCGCAGCCCAGGTTGATGATGGTTCCTTCGGGGTGGCGGGCAAGGAAGTCCCGGACGGTGCGATCGATGTTCATCTCGCGGGCCAGGCAGCAGACCTGGCCGTATTCCTTGAAGGATCTCCTGATCTCCGAGAAATCGAAGTCCAGTTGTTTCAGAACGTCCACGGCGACGGGGTCGTAGGCGGCCCGCGGGTTGGCCCGGCAGGGGGTGGCGCAGCACCACAAGGGGATGAGGAGCGTTCTGGCGATATCGTCCGTGAGGCACGCTTCTATTTTCATGGCAGCTCCGTGGATCGGCATCCGTTTGGGGCTCAGAACGAGTACCGGACGCCGAGATAGAGATGGTCGTTCCTGTCATACTGGCCAAGGTCGTTGCGGCGGTCGCCGCCAAAAAGCATGTAGCCGGCCAGGAAGTGCAGATCGTCGCTGTATTCGTATTCGGAAAAGATCTCCACGCAGTAATCCCCGTTGCTGGCGAAAAGCTCCCCGCGTATGCCGGCCGTCAGGCTCTCGTCCAGGAATTTGTCGGAGACGGACCAGCTGATGCCGTAGCGGTCCCTGTCCTTGCCGGGCACGGCATCGCCGTCGTGGCTGAAAAAGAAGGCCTGGAGGTTGACGTTCAGGTTTGTCAGAAAATTCCTGTCCCATCCGAGGATGGCCTCGTAGTCCGTGCGGCGCTCCACCGTGATCTCGTCGGACTGGAAGGGATAGCCCGCCTTGATGGTGAATTCGCCCCGGAAGGTGGAGTCCCACAGGGATACGGCGGTATTGATGCCGAACGCCGTATAGGGCTCGTAGATCTCCTTCACCAGGGCCTGCATGCGCTGCCTGTCCAGACTGGCCGTGTAGAGAGGCTTGTGCTCGTAGCCCCGGTAAAAAAGGAAAGCCACGTCATAGCCCGGGCGGAAAAATTTGAGCCGCGCTGCCGCTTCCGGCTCGAAAGGGCCGTCCTCACGCTGGCGGCGGACGAAACCCGCACGGGCGTACTGGCGCAGGGTCCGCAGCGAGCTGTCTTCCCAGGGCGATCCGTATTCGGGCAAGCGGCTGAAACGGGGGAAGGGGATGAGCACAAGGTCGAGCAGGCCCGCGCCGTCGAGGTTGGCCCGCAGGTCGACGGCCCCCACCGAAAGCCTCTGGCTGCTGCGGGCTGTGGCGATGGGGTTGCGGAAGTCCACGGGATTGATGATGTCGAAGGTGCTCAGGCTGTCGGCTTCTCCCCAGCGTATCTGCTGCATGCCGATGATGAGGTCCAGATACCGGGAGTCCAGGGTCACATAGGCTTCGCCCAGTTCGGGCGTCACGATGTGTTCCTCGGAGTCCCGGCGCCCGGGCACGGAAAGGTCGGCATCCACATGGCCGCTGACGTAGCCCCGTATCCAGGAATCCTGGTTGATATTGGCTTCGAGCCGGAAGCGCTGGGCCGCGGACAGGGGGGTCGCCTTGTAGGGCGACTGACGGTAGGTCGTTTGCAGACTGCCGGACAGTTTCAGCCAGTCCGGCATGAGGGGCCTGTCCCCGTCCGCTCGGGAAAGGGAGGGGAAGAGCAGCAGGGCGGCAGCCAGCAGCATGGCCGCGGTACGGAAGCGGACAGAGCGGCACAGGTGCATGCCTTCGGCTGCGGGGCGGGGAAAACTGGCAAAGGGCATGGTGGGCGATCCGACGGGAAAGGTTGTGGAGAAGGTCTGCCGGGGGGGATCCGGGAAGGGCCGTAGAGGCCCCTCCCGGAAGGACGGAGCTAGCGCTGCAGGGCGCTGTGCTCGAAATAGGCGTCGCTCAGGCCGACGTCATAGCGCAGGTTGGACCAGTCGATGACGGTGAAGGAGCCTTCCCTGGGGCGTTCGACGCGCATCTGCGTCACGGTCCAGATTCCGTCGATCTTTTCCTGGCGGGAGAAGAAGAGTTTTTTCACCAGACGGTCTTTCTTGTCATAGTAGTCCGCCCGCAAACGCAGCAGGGTATCCTTGCGCACCCACTGCACCTGGCGGGAATACTGGGTCTCTTTCCCCTTTTTGGGGGTGCGCTCCAGGACATAGCAGTCGATGCCGTCCACGTTCTCCTCGCCTTGCAGCAGGTAGTCGTACTCGTCCACGTCATCGAGGTTCTGGATGTCTTCATTGGAGAGGTCACTGCGCATGAATGAGGCGAACTTGCTGGAACCGCTGATGCGGCGGACAAGGCTCTCGGCCGGCAGGTAGACCCACATGTCGTCATCCTGCTCCAGGCCGCGGTAACTCCAGACGAGATATTTGGTGCCGTTGACGTCGGCGGGCCTGTCGAACACGATCAGGCTGTATTCGTCTTTGCCGTCCTTGCCGAAATGCTTGGAATAGGTCTTGAAAGAGCGCGTCAGCACCTTGCCGCCGCGGTTGATGCTCATGACGGCTTCGCTGTAGGAGTCCTGGCTCGTGTCGACCTGGTCCATCCGGACGGCCAGATCGTAGCCCGCCTTGACGGGGTCTGTGATCGCGGGAGCGGCCTGGGCGCTGCCGGCAAGGAGCAGCGTGCAGAAGAAAAGGGCAAAGAGTCTGTGCGATGCGATGGTCATGGAGTTCTCCTTTCGGGATGATGGTGATGCTCAGGCACGGACCTGCGGCTCGTGTTCCTTGCCCAGGGGCTTGAGGAAGGAGAGCAGGGCCGGGGAAAGGGTGAGGTCGGCGAGGCAGCCCCAGAAAAAGGCCGCCGCCCCAAGGATGCCGAATTGCCCCGTGGTCCTGACGGCAGAAAGCGTGAAGACCAGGAATCCCAGCATGAGGGATATGGTCGTGAAGGTGACAGGCTGTCCTACCGTGCGCACGGTCGCCAGCAGGCTTTCACGATAGGTCCCCTTGCGGGCGAACATGCGCTGGAAGGTGACGTAGAAGTGGGTGGTGTCGTCCACGCATACGCCGATGATGACCGAGGAGAAGATCATCAGGACAAGGCTCAGGTCGATACCGGCAAGCCCCATGAGGCCCATGGGCATGAGGATGGGCACGATGTTGGGCAGCATGCTGATGCAGCCCAGCACCACGGAGCGCAGGCACAGGATCATCATGAGGCCGATGGTGATGACGGCGCTGGCAAGGCTGGCGGCCTGGCCGGAACCCACATAATCGGCCACGGCGGTCAGCCAGGCCATCTGGCCCGTGTATTCCACGCGCAGCCGTCCGCCCAGCCGGTCGCGGACGAAGGCATCCATCTCCTGCATGAAGGCCCGTACTTCCTGGGTGCCCATATTCCGTGTCTGGATATGGATGCGCGCCACATCGCTGAGCAGGCTCAGCTCCCTGTCCAGGTTCTTCCCGCCCGACGTTTCGTAGAAGAACAGGTACTGGCCGGCCAGTTCCTGGGAATCCGGCAGGCGGTGGAAGGCCTCGTCATCCCCGTGCAGGACTTCATTGATGCGTTTGATGATGTCCACGATGCTGTGGGTCTTGACGGTGCCGGGCAGGCTTTCGGCGTGGCGCTGCAGGAGCTCCATGTCCTGCAGGAAACGGAGCTCGCGGGCGCCGTTGGCCTTGCCGCTGTCCACCATGATCTCCAGGGACATGGAGCCGCCCATGAAGGTATCGAAAAAGTCGGAGTCCCGGCGCAGTTTTTCCGAGGTGCTGATGTCCTTGACCGTGTTCGTTTCCACCACGACCCGCTGGTACAGGCAGGCACCGGCCAGGGACGTCACGAGGAAAAAGACGATCACGAGACGCGCATGATCGATGGACCAGCGGGCCAGTCCTTGCAGGGCCGCATCGAGGCTGCAAAGCAGACGGTCATGGACGCCCCGCCGGATGGTCGCCTCCTGTTCCGGGCGGATCATGTAGGCGATGGGCGTCAGCGTGATGGCCAGGACGAAGGCGATGGCCACACCGATGGCGGAGTAGATGCCGGCCATGCGTATGGGGATGATGTCCGTGGTGAGGAAGGAGAGGAAGCCCATCATGGTCGTCAGCGACGTGAACAGGCAGGGGATGAAGACCTCCCGCATGGTCTCGACCATGGCTTCATGATGGACGGTCCCCCGACTGCGGTGCAGGTGGTACCCGGCGATGATGTGCACCGTGTCCCCGATGCAGACGGAAAAGAGCATGGTGGGCAGCATGATGTCCATCATGGAAACGGTCCAGCCCGCCAGGCTGATGATGCCCATGGTCAGGATGATGCTGATGCAGATCACGGCCACGGGAGCGATGACGGCCCGGATGCCGTTGCCCATGCGGAACAGCAGCAGGGCCTGGAGCATCAGGCAGACCAGGGTCAGCTTGACGGTCTCCTTGCGGGTGATCTTGTCGCTTTCGTAGTCCTGGACGGGCGGCCCGGCCAGATGGGTTTCCAGAGAGGCGAATTCCGGCCGTTGCAGGACGCGGTACACTGCCGGGGCGATGTCTTTGCGCGGGTCGTCGGCCCCGTCGGGATAGCGTTCGCATTCGAGCACTATGGTGGCGATGGTGGCGTCGGGCGAGATCAGGACGTTCACGAAGTCGTCCAGGGCCAGAGCTTCTTTTTTGAATGCCCTGATGGCCTCGGGATCATCAGGGATCTCTTCGAGGCCGGGACCCACAATGACCTCGTCCCCGTGAGCGCGGATGTATTCCGCCGACCCCAGCCACTTGACCTCCCTGATGTGGGGCACGTCCTTTTCCAGGGCCAGCGCCAGGGAATCCAGGAGTCGCAGCGTGTCACGGTCGAAGATGTCCCCGCCGTTCCTGACGGCCACATAGACGAAGTCTTCATTGCCGAAGAGTTCCCGGAAGCGTTCGATGGCCACGACGGCGGGATCGTCGTCCGTGAAGAAGGATTCATCGGAGTTGTCGAAGCGAAGGTCACGCATCAGGAAAAGGGACCCGAACGTGAGCACGGCCACCAGCAGAAGGACGCCGTAGCGCCAGGTCTCCAGAAAGCCGACGAACGTGCGGGCGCGGGTCAGGGCGCGGGACTCCTTCATCGGGTCTGCTCCAGCATGCGGCCGAGTTCCTCACGCAGGAGCATCAGGAAGGTGTCCTCGTCCTTTTTGAGGAAAAAGTGGTCGCCCGGCAGGATGTGCGCGGCGAACGCCCCGCGGGTCTGTTCCCGCCAGGCCTCGAGGTCCTGCCGGCAGACTTCGTCATCGGCGTCCCCGGAAAAGACGCACAGGGGCACATCCAGGCAGGCATCGCAGACATAGCTTTCGTCCATGGCGAAATCCGCCCGCAGCAGCGGCCGGAACATGCGCATGAGATCCGGCTCGCGCAGGATCTCTTCCGGGGTCCCTGCCAGCTGCCGCAGTTCCGCGTCGAAAGCCTCGTCGGGAAGGTCGCTGAGCAGTTTGCGGGGCGGCATGTGGACGGGGCGGCTCCCCGAGACCAGCAGCAGAGCGGGCGGACGGCCCTGGAGGACAAGGCGGCGCGCCACCTCGAAGGCGATCTTGGCCCCCATGCTGTGGCCGAAAAGGATGCAGGCGCCGTCGAACCAGCCGCGGCCTTCCTCGGCTTCGAACAACGCATCGGCCAGACGGTGGATGCTGTAGTAGCGCGGTTCGCGGAAGCGTTCCTCGCGACCGGGCAGCTGCACGGCCCGGACATCGGCCAGGCCCCGGAGGTTCCTTTCCCAGTTGCGGTAAAAAGAGGCGCCGCCTCCCGCATGGGGAAAACAGAACATCTTCGGCCGGGCGGGAGAGGCGCCGGCGTTCCCGGAAATCTCCTGCGGCCCCGCGAGCCATTTGCCAGTATCCATGGTTCCTCCTTGTCGTCATGCTGCCCGTGCCGGGTCGTCCCCGGCACGGGCAGACCGGTTAGGCGTGTTTTTTCAGTAGACGGGCCAGTCTGGCGGCGATGGCATCCACGCTGCCGGGATCATGGAGCAGGTTCCAGTGGTCGGCATCCACGGCCAGCTCCTCGAAGCCCGATCCCGCCAGTCCGCGCCAGTAGGCCGTGCGGGCGTCGTCCTCTTCCATGCTGTTGCTGCGGACGTAGAGCACGGGCAGGCCTTCCAGGGGCTGCGGCGCATAGGAGCGCAGGGCCCTGAGGTTGGCGTCGATGATCTCCATGACCCGTCCGGCCATTTCCAGGTCGTCCTTTTCCACGGCAAGCTGTCCGCTGCTGCGCAGGGCCTCGGCCAGGACGCGGGCCCGTGCGGGGGCGTCCAGTGCGGCCAGGTTCCCTTCGCTCATGCCCAGGGCCGCAAGGGCCTTTTGGGGCGCGGGGGCCACCAGCCCGAGCAGGGCGGCAGGATCATGGGCGCGGCTGTCATAGAGGCTGTCCCAGGCGGGCTTTGAAGGCGGATCGAGCAGGACCAGCGGCAGCAGGTGTTCCCCCTGGCCGCCGGCCAGCAGACGGCGGGCCGTTTCCCAGGCCAGGAAGGCCCCCATGGACCATCCGCCCAGCAGCAGGGGCCGCGGGAGCCCCTCCACGGCCTCCAGGGCCGCGGTGACCATGTCCGGGAAGGCGGTACGCAGGGGACCACCATCGAGGCCGGCGCTCTGGAGGGCATGGAAGGATACCTCTCCGAGCTTGGCGGCCAGCGGGGCATAGGCGTTCACGAGGCCTTCCACGGGATGCATCATGCACACGGTCGCGGGGCCGTCAGCGTCATGCAGGCAGACCAGTTCGCCGGCAGAGGCACCCGGGGCCCTGTGGTCCACGAGGGCGGCCTGTGCGGCCACGGTGGGGGCCTGCAGCAGGTCACGCAGGGTCAGACGGCAACTGAACTCCCGCTCCAGCTGCCGGAGCAGCTGGAAAGCGGAGAGGGAGTCCCCACCGCTCAGGAAGAAGCTGTCCGTCACGCCCACGTCGTCCACCCTGAGGACGTTTTTCCAGATGGCGGCCACGGCCTGTTCCGTCCTGGTCCGGGCGGTGACGCCCGTACGGGGGCGCTGCCGTACGGCACCGCCTGACAGGCGTTTCCTGTCCACCTTGCCGTTGCGGGTCAGGGGCATCCTGTCCAGCAGCGTCCACGAGACGGGGATCATCCAGGCAGGCAGGTGCCCGCGCAGATGGTCTTCCAGAGGACGGGGCGTGAAGCGTGCCACGGACGACGGGCCTTCGCTGAGGATGACCTCCAGCCCCAGACGGCTTTCCAGGGAAGCGGGGGGCATCAGGAAGGACGGCCGGGAAAGGCCCGCCTCCGTCAGCGCCTTCGTCCACAGTTCACGGGTCAGCAGCGGCTGCTCGGGACGGAATTCCTCGTCCCGGGCGCTGTCGAAGCCCTGCTGGAGCCCCATGCTCAGGTCGAAGGGCAGCTGGAAGACGGTCTCCTCCTGCATGAGCAGGATCCCGGACGGCTTGAGCAGGCCCGTCAGGTACTTCAGGCTCCGCCTGATGTCTGCCGCATCATGCAGGACATTGCCCGCAAGGATGAGGTCATAGCCATGCGGCTCGAAGCCCATGAGGCGGGGATCCTCATCAAGGTCCAGCAGACGGTAGTTGACGAAGGGATAACCGGCGAACTCCTCGCGGGCCCTGTTCAGGAAGAAGGGGGAGATATCCGTGAAGTCATAGGTCACGCCGTTGTCCGGCAGGCCGGGCAGGACGAAGCGCGTCACGGTGCCGTAGCCGCCGCCGACTTCGAGGATGCGGAAACCGTTCCCGGAAGCCGCCGCCAGCCCGGTCACCAGATCCGCCGTCAGCCGGTTGCTGGCGCCGAAGATTTTCTGGTAGAAGCCGGGCACTTCCGCGGACGTGTAGAATTCCGCCGAGTGCACGTCTTCCCTGAGGATGGCGGGGAGCTCGCGCACGGTGCGGGCCAGCAGGGCCATCTCCTGCGGGCTGTAGCCCAGTTCTCCGGCCCTGTCGGCGCAGAAGGCCAGGCAGGCTTCCCTGTCGGGAGCCGTGCCGCGACGCTGCCATACGCCGTCCCCGTCCCTGTCCGCGAGGCCCAGATCGTGCAGGGCCTTCACGGCCCGCGCCAGCCAGCGCCCGTAGCGGGGACTGATGCCGCTGTCGTGCAGGAAGGTCTCCGTGTCACGGTAGCCGTGCCCGAAAAAGCCGAGCTCTTCCAGGGCCGCGGTGACGGCAGCCGCATAGAGTTCCTTCATCTTGTCCCAGACAGGCAGGAAGCGTTCCTCGTCAAGGCCTTCCCGGCCGTCCGCCCGGAGCGGGAGCCCGTCCTCCAGACGGCTTGCGGCGCGTTCTTCCCGCACGATCTCGCCCCGGTGTCCGGGATCGGCTTCCACATAGGCTGTCAGCGACAGCTCGCCTTCCGCGCCCTTGTGGAGCAGGACGGCCGCATTGTTCACCGCAGGATGGGCCTTGAGCACGGATTCGATCTCGCCCGGTTCCACGCGGTAGCCGTGGATCTTCACCTGCTCGTCCTTGCGGCCGAGGAATTCGAGGGTGCCGTCGGCGTGATAGCGTGCCGTGTCTCCCGTGCGGTAGAGACGGGGATGCCCGTCCCCGGCCGGCAGGAAGGCTCCGGCCGTCTTTTCGGGATCGTTCCAGTAACCGAGGGCCAGGCCGTCTCCGCTGATGTAAAGGTCCCCGGCGACCCAGTCGGGACGCGGCTGGAGACGGTCATCAAGGACGGCGAAGGCCTGGTTGGCCAGCGGTCTTCCGTAAGGCACGGAGGCCCAGCGGGCATCGTCCGGGCCCGTCTCGTGGAAGTTGGACCAGATGGAGGCCTCGGTGGCGCCGCCCATGGCCATGACCCGGATGCCCGGGACGAGCTGCTTCAGGCGCGGCGGCAGGGATTGCGGGATCCAGTCGCCGCTGAAGATGGCCAGGCGGAGGGGCAGGGGCTGTCCTTCCCCTTCGGCCGCGGCATCCGCCAGCAGCTGGCCGAGGGCCGGGACGGAGTTCCACAGGCTGACCCGGTGCTCATGCAGCAGCCGGACCCAGGCCTGGGGCTGCAGGCTCTCTTCCTCGTCCGGGATGACGACGGCGCCGCCGGCTGCCAGCAGGCCGAAGATGTCGTACACGGAAAGGTCGAACGACAGCCGGGCGAGGGCGAGGATGCGGTCCCCGGCATCCACGCCGTACCGCCGGTTGACGTCAAGGATGGTGTTCATGGCCGCCCTGTGGGAGATCATGACCCCCTTGGGCGTCCCCGTGGAGCCCGAGGTATAGATGATGTAGGCAAGATCGTCGGGGGCGATGTCCACCTGCGGCGGGAGCTCGTCCTCGCCCGCTTCGGCCAGCAGGTCTGCCGCCACGAGGCGGATGCCTTCAGGCAGGGGCGCGGCGTCCGAACGGCCCACGACGACACGCACGCCGGCATCGGCCAGGATGGTGGCGATACGGGCATCGGGCTGGCCGGTGTCCAGCGGCAGATAGGCGGCCCCGGCGCGCTGGATGCCCAGGACGGCCACGACCTGTTCCCAGCCTCTGGGCAGGAGGACGGCGACCCGGTCGCCATGCCGTACCCCGGCCGCGTCCAGTTCCCGGGCCAGGGAGCGGCTCAGGCGTTCGGTCTCGCCGTAGGAGAGAGTCCTGTCCGCACTGATGACGGCGGTGGCACCAGGCCGGGACCCCGCCATGCGCAGGAAGGGGGCGAACATGGGCTCGCCGGGCATGTCCAGGGCCGTGTCGTTGACCGCCGCGCGTACGGCAAGCTGCGATGCCGGGAGGCGTACCGGCACGGCATCGCCCCAGGCCGCATCGTCACGAGAGAGGCGGCGCAGGGCCTCGGCGTAGGCTTCGAACATGGCATCGATCATCCCGTCAGGGAAGAGATCGCGTACATAATCGAAGACGATGCGCAGCTCGCCGTCCACTTCGAACAGCTGATGGTCGAGCCAGACCTGCGGGGTCTGGGAGATGCTGTAGACCTCGTGCCCCATCTGCCCGAGGGCAAAGGTGCCGGAAGAGGCTTCCATGGACAGGGCGCTGGTGAAGATCACGGGCATGATGCCCGCCGCCGTGCCGCGTCTGCGGCCCAGTTCGCGCAGGACGCGGATGCCGCTGAAGGAACGGTGTTCCATGTCGTCCCACAGGCGGCTCCACAGCCGTCCAGCCCGGGTCTCGAAGCTCCCGCCCTGCGTCAGGTCCACCGCCAGGAGGCTGTTGGAGGTGAATTCGCCGACCAGGGCATTGACCTGGCGATGCAGGGGCAGGCGGTTGAACAAGGTCAGATTGATGCAGAAGCGCTTTTCTTCGCTCCAGCACCCCAGGACTTCGGCGAAGGTCGCCAGGGCCACGGCCGTGGGGGCCAGGCCGCGGGCGTCGCCGCGCTGTTTGATGCGCTGCCAGGTCTCCTTGTCGAGGGTCGTCATCCTGCGGCTGAAGACGGGGCGGTCGATGGCGGCAGGGCTGGTGGCCAGCGGCAGCCGCGGCGCGGCGGGCAGGTCATCCAGACGGGCGAGCCAGTAGTCGCGGTCCCTGGCATAGATCCCGGTGGCCCGGTAGCGTTCCTCGGCCAGACGGTAGTCCCGGAAGGTGATGTCCAGCACAGGGAGCTTGTCCTCCTGGCCATTGTAGATGAGCGAGAGCTCGGCGAGCATCTGGCTGATGCCGTGGAAATCGCTCAGGATGAGGTCGAAGCTGAGGTGGATGCGCAAGGCATCATCGGGCAGCAGGGAAACCTCCACCCGGAAGTTGGGCCAGCGGCCCACGTCCAGGACTTCGTGGGACATCTCCATGCGGATGCGCTCGAAGTGGGCCGCGGCTTCCTCCGGAGAGCTCTGGCGCAGGTCATGCCGCCGGATGGTGTAATGCGGGACTTTCTCCAGCACCTGCTGGCGTTCGCCGTCGAGGATGATCGTACGCAGCATGGGCTGGCGGAGGATGAGACGGTTCCAGGCCTCTTCATAGCGGTCGGCGTCCAGGCCTTGGGCCTGGGCTTCGAAGTAGAAGTGGCAGCTGACGCCGCCGAGGGCCAGGCCGGACTGGTCACGGCCTATCCAGTAGGCCTGCTGCATGTCCGAGAGCGGGAAGGGCTCGAAAGCCTCTTCCGGCGCGGGGACGAGCAGGGCCGAAAGGCCGGCGCCTTCCTCCTTCGTGGCGGGGGTGCCGGACTGCACGGCCGGTGCCGTTTCCTCTTCGCCGGAGGCCGGGCCGAGGTCACGGGCGAACCTGGCCGCCATGGCCTGCACCGTAGGCGTGGCGGAGACTTCGTGCGGCGCGATGCGGATCTTCAGATCCCGGCTGATACGCTGGAACAGGTCGAGGCTGATGAGCGAATCCATGCCCAGGCTGGTCAGGTTGACATCCTCGGGGATGGCATCCTCTTCGAGGCGCAGGAAACCGGCGATCTCTTTCTTGAGATAGGCGCGCAACCGTTCTTCCCTTCCGCTCATGGGAAGGGCGCGCAGTTCCGCGGCAAGCCTGCTGTTGCCCGCGGTCTCGGCCGGGCGGGCGGCAGCGGCGGCGGGGCTGTGCCGGAGCTCTACGTACATGGCGGCGCCGGCAGTGGCCTGCAGGATGGGCAGCATCCGGTTCCAGTCCATGCGGGTGACGACCTTGCTCCCCTCGCCGGACGCCATGAGCCTGTCGAGGACGGCAAGTCCTGTGGCCGTATCGAAGCCCTCTACGCCCTGCTGGCGGATGCGGTCGAGGATGCCCAGACGCACCACGGTCCCCAGCTCGCCCCAGGCTCCCCAGTTGATGCTGAGGCCGGGGAGGAAGTCAGCGCGGCGGGCAGCCACAAGGGCGTCCATAAACGTGTTGGCGGCCACGTGGTTGGCCTGGCCGTGCGTACCGAAGACCGAGGCGATGGAGGAGAAGACCACGAAGTGGTCGAGCGCCAGATCGCGTGTCAGTTCATGCAGGAACCAGCTGCCGTCCACCTTGGGGGAGAGGACGGTATTGAAGCGGGCCCAGTCGAGACGGGACAGGGGCGCGTCGTCCAGCAGGCCGGCCAGATGGAAGACGCCCGCCAGCGGCCTGGAAGAGGGCAGCAGATGCGTGCCGAACGCTTCGGCCAGGGCGGCCCTGTCCGTCACGTCCACTTGCAGGAGGCGGACATCGCATCCTGTGGCGGCGATCTTTTCCACCGCGGCCGCGCCGGCGGAACCGGCCTCAGGCAGGCGGCGTCCCAGCAGCCATACCTGTCCGGCCCCGCGGGCAGCCAGGTGGGCGGCCAGCGCCAGGCCCAGGTCGCTCAGGCCACCAGTGACGAGGTAGGCCGCCTCCCGGCGGATGCCTTCGTGCCTGGGGGCAAAGTCGTTGCGTACGACGACCTTGCCGATATGGCGTCCTTCGAGCATGTAGCGGAAGGCGTCCCTGGCGGCATCCATGGTGAAGACGCGCCGGGCTATGGGGGTGTAGTGCCCGGCGGCAAAACCTTCCATGACGGCGGCGAAGATGCCGCGCATCTGCGCTTCGTCCTCCTTGCCCAGTTTTTCAAGGTCGACGATGTGGTATTCGATATCGTCACGGATGGCCGCCACCTGTGCGGGCGTGCGCAGATCGGTCTTGCCGATCTCGATGAAACGGCCGCCTTCCGTCAGGCAGCGCATGCTGCTGCCGGCCAGCTCGCCGGTAAGGAAGTTGAGGACCACGTGCACGCCCTGTCCGCCCGTGGCCTTGAGGACCCGGGATTCGAAGGCCGTGGAGCGCGAGGAGAAGACGTGCTCTATACCCATGGAGCGCAGCAGGGCGCGTTTGCGCTCCGTGCCCGCCGTGGCAAGGATGACCGCGCCGCGTGCCCTGGCGATCTGGATGGCGGCAAGGCCCACGCCCCCTGTGGCCGCGTGCAGCAACTGGAGGCGTGCCGCATGGACGAGCGCCTGCCAGGCGGTCATGAAGACGGTGGGGATCACCGCAGCGTCGGTGAACGGTATGCCTTCCGGTATGGAGGCCGCAAAGGCTTCCCGGGCATAGACGTGGGAAGCGAAGGGGCCGTACACGGTGGTGAAGACCCGGTCGCCGGGGCTGAAGCGGGTCACGCCTTCACCAACGGCGGAGACAGTGCCCGCGCAGTCGAGCACCAGGGTCCTGATCTTGTCGGCCACGCCCATGGCTACCATGACGTTCTGGAAGTTCATGCCGTAGGCTTCGGCTGCGATCTCGATCTCGCCGGGCCCGGGAAGGCGCCGCTGCAGCGGGGCGACCCGGATGTTCTCGATGCCCGCGCCGCCGAGATCCAGATGGTAGGCCTGCGTTTCGGGACGGGCCAGCGGGGCGTTGCGCACCTGGCGGGCGGCAGGCAGGCCGCGTACCAGACGGGGGGCCAGCAGGCTGCCGCCGCGCAGGGCCAGCTTGTCTTCCTTGTATCCGCGGGCGGTCAGCAGGCCGCACAGGGTGGAAAGCTGGGCCTCGGGAGCGGCCACGGGGTCCATGTCGATGATGACCGGCGCGATGTTGCCCAGTTCGTTGGCCACGGATTTTTCCAGGCCCCAGAGCAGGCTTTGCGCGGGGACGGGCTGATCCGAAGCGCGGGCGGCCTGTGCCTGGCAGGTCAGCACGGCCAGGCGCACGGAGGGGCCGTCCTCCTGTGCCGCCAGAGCCTGGGCCAGATGCAGGAAGGCCTGGGCCGTATGGTTCTTGAAGGGAGCTTCGCCGCCGCTGCCCAGGAAGTCGGTCTCGTAGCAGTCCAGGCCCCAGAGGAACACGACGCCCCGGGGCGTGCCGCCCTGCCGCCAGTCGCGGATCAGGCGGGCGAAGGCGTCGGCATCGCCGGGATCGACGGCAGCCATGTCGTCAGGATGTCCCGTACCGGCGCAGGCCGCGAGCATGGCCGTAGCGCCCTGCTGTTCCAGCGAACGGGCAAGGGCACGGGCAAAATCCGTATCGCGACCGGCCAGGATGAGCCAGTGCCCGGCAGCGTCCCCGGCTTCCGGCATCAGGGCCTAGCGCCAGACCACGTCATAGCACAGGTCGGTATGCTGCCGCTGCCCGGCCTTGAGCAGTTCCAGCGTCTCCTTGTTGGTACGGCGCATGGTAAGGTTGACGATCTCGCAAACGGGCTCGCCTTCGGGGGTGAAGATGGTGAAACTGGCAGAGAACATCTCCTGCCGGAAGCTGTCGCCTTCCTTCATGACGGCCCGGCACCAGACCGTTTCGGGCGCACGCCCGTGGAAGATGACTTTTTCCACGCTGAACGGCATGAAACCGTCGCCCGTGAGGTCATCCTCGGTGGCGGCAAGAGCGGCGACCATGCTTTGCAGGCAACTGTCGAGCAGGGCCGGGTGGATGATGAAACCGCCTTTTTTGCCGCGTTCGGCGCTGTCCAGGGCCACTTCGGCCACAGCTCCGCCCCGGGTGCGCCACAGGCGCCGCAGGCTGCGGAAGGCCGGACCGTACTGCACGGCCCCGTAGGCATCGAATTTTTCGTAAAAGGCCTGTACGTCCACCTCGTCGCAACCTTCACGCAGGCGGTCCAGGTCGACGTTTTCGGCAGAGCGCTCGTGGGCGGGGGCGAGCTGGCCGGAGACATGTTGGTGCCATTCCCCCTGTCCTTGCCCGGCGCCCCGGCTGAAGATCTCGAAATCGGCCCCGTTTTCCGTGGGAGAGACAAGGACCTGTACGGTGCGTTCGCCTTCGTCGAGCATGAGGGCCTCGCGCAGCACCACATTCTCGAGCCGGATACGGTCCGTACCGAAATGATCCATGCCCGCGGCGGCGGCCAGGTCGAAATGCGCCGTGCCCGGAACGACCACGATGTCGAAAACGCGGTGCTGGGCCAGGAAGGGTTGCAGGGTGCCGCTCACCGCCGCCGTATACTGGCTCACGGCCAGGGGGGAGGAGAGGCGCCGTCCCAGCAGGATGTGGCCCGTGTCGTCTCCGTCCGGTGCGTCCGTCCGGGCGGGCGCGATCCCGGTACTGAAGGCCTGGCGGCTGCCGTTGCCGTTGCGGGCGATGATGACATGTTCGTCAAGGTCGCCGTCGGCGGGGGCAGGGTAGCAGGCCGTCCTGTCGAATCCTTCCGTGTCCAGCAGGCGGGTCCAGCCCTCGGCGGTCAGGAAGGGATTGTCGCCGCGCAGTTCCCCGTCGCGCAGTTTGTCGAGCAGGCAGCCGAAGGATATCTCGAAGCCCATGGCCGGCCGGGGCAGGGTGATCTCCCGCAGGAGGAGCAGGCCGTCCGCGGCCAGCACGGCGCTGATGTGGCGCAGGGCGGCGGTCAGGTCGGCAGTGGCGTGCAGGACATTGGCGCAGACGACGATATCGAATTCGTCGGCATGGAAGCCCTGAAGGAACGGGTCGCGGCTGATGTCCAGCGTGGCATATTCCACGAAGGGGAAGGCGGCGAAGCGGTCCCGGGCCCGGGCCGTGAACAGGGGGGAGACGTCCGTATAGACATAACGGGTGCGTCCTGCGGGCAGGACGGGCAGCAGGGCCGAGGTCGTCCCGCCCGTGCCGGCGCCGATCTCCAGGATGGAGAGGGCGCGGTCCATGGGCAGGGCATCGGCAAGGGCCTTCAGGCTCCTGGCCATGATCCCGTTATAATAACGGCTTTGCGGGGTATCCTGGTAGATGCTCTCCACGGCGTCAGGATTGCCGCCGGGGAACATGACCTGTCTGGGATCCTTGCGGCCTCCCAGGATCTCGCGGAAATTCTCGCCGCAGCGTTTCATGAACGAGAGCAGCGGGATGTTGTCCAGGACAAGGTCCTGACGTTTTTCATGGCATCCTTGTGGCATGGTCATTTCTCCATGTTTCCTATGATTGACGGTCAGAGAGGCCGGAGGCCTCCTGCCGGTCGAGCAGGCTGGTCACACGATCCCTGAGATCCCTGTCCGGAGCGGCCGGGCGGCCGTAAGAGCCGGCGGCGTCACGGGCCAGGAGGCCTTGTTCGGCCAGGTTCTCCAGCAGGCGCGGAAGAAGCTGGTCGAACCGTTCCGGCAGGCCTATGCGTGCGGCGATGTCCCGGGCGGTATGGAAGCCCTCATCCGGGAAGGCCCCCAGATCCGTCAGGGCCTCGAGGGCATAGCCGGAGCAGAAGGTCTCGATCATCCGGGCATGCTCCCGGTATTCGGTGCCGTCGGGGCGGTCGTCTTCAGCGCCGGAGGCGGATTCGGCAGCCCGGGTCAGGCGCTGCCAGATGTCGTCCTGCGAGGCGGCCGGGGCGGCGGTGCTTCCGCTGGCTATGCCGCGGAACGAGTCGTCCACCCAGTGGCGTTCCCCCTGGAAGGGGTAGAGGGGCAGGTGGAGGCGGCCCCAGTGCTGGTCCTGGGCAAATGCTGCCCAGTCGACATCCGCTCCACTGCGGTAGAGGGCGGCCAGGGCCTCGCATGTCTGGCGCCATTCCGGGGTCCCGGCATGCATGGCGGCGACCCAGACGCCGTCTTCCCCGCTGTTCTCCAGGGCCTGTTCACGGCGGCAGAGGGCCGTCAGCACGCCGGACGGGCCCAGCTCCAACCAGGCCGCGGGAGCCATGTCCCGCAGCGTGCGGAAGCCGTCGAAAAAGCGCACGGTGGAGCGGATATGCCGCACCCAGTAGTCGGCCCCGGAGATCTCGGCAGGCCCGACCAGCCGGCCGGTGACATTGCTGACCACGGGCAGGCCGGGGGCGTCATAGGCGATGCTTTCGGCCACACGGGCGAAGTCGTCGAGGATGGGATCCATCAGGGAAGAATGGAAGGCATGGGAGACCGGCAGGTGGCGGATGCTGATGCCCAGGCTCCCGGCCTTGTCGGCGATGCGGGCAAGGTCTTCCAGCGGGCCCGACAGGACGGTCTGCGTGGAGCCGTTGACGGCGGCGATGCCTGTCCGTTCCGGCGTGCCGCAGGCGGCGAGCAGGGCGAGGACGTCCTTTTCGGAGGCCAGCACGGCGCTCATGCCGCCCCCGGCGGGCAGGGAGGCGATGAGGCGCCCCCGTGCGGCCACAAGACGTGCGGCATCCTCCAGGCTGAACACGCCTGCCAGGGTCGCGGCCACATATTCGCCGATGCTGTGCCCGGCAGCGGCCAGAGGCTGGATACCGAAGGACTGCCACATCCGGGCAAGGGCATATTCCAGACTGAACAGGGCCGGCTGGGTGAAGGCGGTGTTGTCGAGCAGCGCGGCCTTGTCGGCGTCCCACATGACGCGCAGCAGGGGCTCGGGCAGCAGAGGGTCGAAAAGGCGGGCGCAGCGGTCGAGCTCCGCACGGAAGCACGGCTGCGCCTGGTAGAGTTCCTTCCCCATGCCCGAACGTTGCGCCCCCTGACCGGTGAAGAGGAAAACGGGCCTGTGTTCGTCGCCCGTGTTCGTGGCGGTCCACTCCTCGTGCGTCATCGCCGCGTCAAGGCCGGAGCGCAGTTCTTCCAGGCTCTCGCCTACCACGGCGAGACGGACGGCGTGATGTTCCCGGCCTTCCTGTGTGGTATGGCAGAAGTCGGCCAGATCGAGACCGTCGGCATCCTGCCCGGCCAGGAATTCCCCATAGCGTCCTGCCAGTTCCTTCAGGGCCTTTTCGCTCCTGGCGGAGACCACCATCAGAGGGTTGGCGGCAGCCCCCGCACTGCGGGAGCTTTCCCGCTGCGGCGCTTCCTCGAGGATCAGGTGGGCATTGGTCCCGCCCACACCGAAAGAGCTGACGGCGGCGCGCCGGGGGGAGAAGCCCTGCGGCCAGTCGATGGCCGTCTTGTTGACGAAGAAGGGGGTGGACGCGAAATCGATACGGGGGTTGGGGCTGTTGAAATGGCAGGTAGGGGCAATCCGGGCGTGCTTGATGGAAAGGATGGCCTTGATGAGGCTGGCCACCCCCGCCGCCACTTCCAGATGGCCGACGTTGCTCTTGACCGATCCCAGAGCGCAATAACCGCGTGCGGGGTTGTTGCGGGAGTAGATGCGGTTCAGGGCCTCGACCTCCAGCGGGTCACCGAGATAGGTGCCGGTACCGTGCCCTTCCACATAGGCGATGGTGGCGGGATCGACGCCGCTGACGCCCAGGGCCTCGGCGATGACTTCGCTCTGGCCTTCGAGGCTGGGCGCGGAATAGGCGACCTTGGAATTGCCGTCGTTGTTGATGGCCGTCCCCAGGATGACCGCGTGGATGTCGTCGCGGTCGCGCAGGGCGTCTTCCAGGCGTTTGAGCAGCACGACGCCCACGCCGTTGCCCGAGACGATGCCTTCCGCCTGGGCGTCATAGGGGCGGCAATGCCCGTCAGGCGAAAAGATCATGCCTTCCTGGTAAAAATGGCCGTGCTCCTGCGGGATGTCGATGCCGCTGGCGCCGGCAAGGGCCATGTCGCACTCGCCGTTGAGCAGGCTCTGGCAGGCCAGATGCACGCTGACGAGGGAAGTGGAGCAGGCGCATTGCAGGTTGAAGGCCGGGCCCCGCAGGTTGAGCTTGTAGGAGACGCGGGTGCACAGATGGTCGCGGTCCGTACCGATATGGCCCTGCATGAAGCGCGCCGTGCCGTAGTCCGCCAGGTCGGCGCACATATAGTTGACGTAGTAGGTGCTCAGGCGCGTGCCGCCGAAGACGGCGACGGCGCCGGGATAGGTATAGGGATTGTAACCGGCATCCTCCAGGGCGTGCCAGCAGGTCTGCAGGAACTGGCATTGCTGGGGATCGATGCAGATGGCTTCTGTCGGGGTGTAGCCGAAGAAGGCGGCATCGAACAGTTCCGCATCTTCCATGATGCCCGCGGCCCTGACATAGGTGGGGTCGGCTATGGTCTCCGGATGGATGCCTGCCCCGCGCAATTCGTCGTCCGTGAAAAAGGTGATGGACTCGGTCCCGCTGACGAGGTTTTTCCAGAATTGCCGGGTATCATTGGCACCGGGGAACCGGCAGTCCATGCCGATGACGGCGATGGCGTTCTCCGGGACCTTGTTCGTTTGTGGATGCATGGCATGCCTCGTGCGCATGGCGCTTTTGAAGGGTTGGTGAAAGGATCAGCGTCCGGTCCGTTGCCTGGAGCGGGTGCGCATGCGCCGTTCGGCCCGATCCATGCCGCGGTCGAAGGCGGAGGCGCTCCCGCCGCCTTCCGGCGCGGATATCTCTTGCGCGGTCGTGCGCGGCGTCCTGTTGTCCAGCCAGGCTGCCAGTGCACGGATGCTGGTGTGCTCGAGCAGGGTCATGAGCGGGATATCCGTGCCCAGGCGTTCCCCGAGGGCGGCCTGTACGGCGACAAGATCCAGGGAACTCAGGCCCATTTCAAAGAAGCGGCTGTCGATGCTCATGTCGTCGCAGCCCAGGACATGCGCGATGGCTCCGGCCACCAGCCGTTCCGTCTCAGATCCGGGCTGTGCCCCCTTCATCCGGGGGAGTTCCTGGTCGGGGTCGAGTACGAGGCTCTTCCTGTCGACTTTGCCGGAGCTGGTCAGGGGAAGGCTTTCCCGCATCAGGATCATGCCGGGGACCAGGAAGGAGGGCAGACGCTCCGCCAGCCATTGCTGGAGCTCTTCCGGCGCCGGAGACGTGCCGGGCCGGCAGGCCACGAAAGCGGCCAGCACCTGGCCCGCCTGCCTGCCCCTGACCGTCAGGGCGGCGGCCTGTTCCACGAAAGGATGCTCCATGAGGGTGTTCTCCACCTCGCCCAGCTCGACCCGGTAACCGTTGATCTTGACCTGATTGTCCTGACGGCCGAGGAATTCGATATTGCCGTCGGGCATGTAGCAGCCCAGGTCACCGGTGGCGTAGAGGTCTTCCCCTGTGCCGGGGTGGCGTATGAAGCGCTCGGCCGTGCGTTCGGGATCCTTGAGGTACCCGTCGGCAAGGCCGTCACCGGCGATGTGCAATTCGCCGGGGACCCAGTCCGGGCAGTCTCTGCCGTGGCGGTCGAGGATGAAGAACCTCTGGTTGGCCAGCGGTTTGCCGTAAGGGATGCTCTTCCATTGCGGCAGGACGTCTTCCACGGGGAAGAAATTGGACCAGATGGAAGCTTCCGTGGCGCCGCCGAGGCTGAAGAGCCGCAGCTCCGGCCAGAAGGCCCTGATGCGTCCGGGCAGGCCCAGGGGGATCCAGTCCCCGCTGAGCAGGGCGCAGCGCAAGGGCGGCAGGGCAGCGGGATGATGTTCCAGATGGGCGGCAAGGATCTGGAGGAAGGGGGGGACGCTGTTCCAGATGCTCACCTGATGCCGGTGCATCAGCTCCAGCCAGTGGGCCGCTTCCAGACGTCTGGCGGGATCCGGCAGGACCAGGGCCCCGCCCGCGCCGAACAGGCCGAACATGTCCCAGACGGACAGGTCGAAGGTGAAGCGCGAAAGGGCAAGGACCCTGTCCGAAGACCGCAGCCCGCTCAGTTCGTTGACGGCCCTGATGGTGTTGACGGCGCGTTCGTGGCGGATCATGACCCCCTTGGGAGCGCCCGTGGAGCCCGAAGTGTGGATGACGTAGGCCAGCGCGTCAGGACGGCTGACGCATCTTTCGAAATCAAATTCGGAATTCGATTTCAATAAGTCCTCATCCATGACCATGACGGGCAGGCCCGCGGGCCAGGGCAGGGACGCATGGCGGCGTTGCACCAGGACGGCCCCGGCCCCGGAATATTCGAGCAGATGCTTGAGGCGGGCAGGGGGGACAGCGGCATCCACGGGCATGTAGGCGGCTCCGGCACTGCTCACGGCCAGGGCCGCGACCGCTTCTTCCCAGCCGCCGTTGCTGACGACGGCCACAAGGCTGCCCTGGCCGCAGCCCCGGGCCATGAGCCTGCCGCAAAGGGCCTCGGCAGCCCTGCCCAGATCCCGGTAGCTCAGGCAAAGATCGCCGTCCGCCAGGGCCAGGGCCTCGGGGGCATCTCGCAGGGAACGGGCAAAAAGGCTGTCCAGCGTCCCGCGGCCCGCATGGGGGAACTCCCGGGTCGTGGCGTTGGCCGTGCGGCGGCGTCCCAGCTGTTCCTGCGGCAGCAGGGGCAACTGGGTCTGGTGCCAGATCCTGTCGTCCCGGGCCAGCATCCGGAGCAGGCGACAATAGGCGGAAAACATGCTGTCCACGAGCCCTTCGGGGAAGAGTTCGTCCACGGCATCCCAGTTGAACTCAAGGCAGTCGTCCACCTCGCGGACCTGATGGTCGATCCAGACCTGCGGCGTCTGCGTGATGTTGTAGACCATGCGCCCGAACGTGCGCAGGGCCGGATGGGTGCCGTGCTCGTCGCCGAAGCCGATGGTACTGGTGAAGACGATGGGGATGATGTCGGCGCTGGAACGGCCCGTGCATCTGCTCCATTCGCGGATGACCTCCACGCCGGAGAAGGTGCTGTGATCCATGTCGGCCCACAGCTGGGCCTGCAGGGCCCGTGCGCGCCGGAGGAAGGATGCCGTGCCGTCGAAAGAGCAGGCAAGCAGGCTCACGGACGTGAAGTCGCCCACGATCTCCCCGACTTCAGGATGCAGGGGCAGCCGGTTGAAAAGCGTGACATTGAGAGTGAACTCGTCCCGGCTGCTCCAGCGGGCCAGCACCTCGGCATAGCAGGCCAGCAGCAGGCCGGAGACCGTCAGCTCGTGCGCGGCGGCCTTTTGGCGCAGGTCCGCCCAGGTCTTCCGGTCGAGCTGCGCCGCATGGCGGACGAAGCGCGGGCGCTCCACCTGCGCGGGCGGGACGGCCAGGGGCAGGTCCGGCGCGGGCGGCAGGGCGGCGACACGCTCCAGCCAGTATTCTTTGTCCTTCCGGTAGCGCGGGCTCTTCCTGAAGGCTTCCAGTGCCAGCACATAGTCCCGGAACGAAAGGTCCAGGGGGGCCGGTTCCCGTTCAGGATACCGGTAGAGGCTTTCGAGCCCGTTCATCATCAGGTTCATGCTGTGCAGGTCGGCTACCAGCAGGTCCAGGCTGATGTGCAGGCGGATGGGACCGCCCGGCATCCGGGTGGCGGCCACACGGAACAGGGGCCATTCCTTCGCGGAGAGCACTTCATGCCCCATGCGTTCCCGGCATTCCAGCACCATTTGTTCGGCAGCCCCGGCATCCAGGCCCGTCGCGTCCTGTACCGTGACGGTGAAGGGCGGCACCTCGGGCAGGATGCGTTGCCGTCCGTCCTCCATGATGACGCAGCGCAGCATGTCGTGATGCCGGATCAGCCTGTTCCAGCAGGCCTCCCAGCGGGGAAGGTCCAGATCCTCCGTTTCCAGCTCGAGATAGACGTGGCAGGAGACATTGCCGAGCACGAGGGCGCCTGTCCGGCCCACCCAGTAGGCCTGTTGCATGTCCATGAGCGGGAAGGGCTCATGACGGGTGGCGCTGTCGGGATGGATGACGGGCAGGTCCCCGTCCTGAGCCCTTTTCCCGGCGTCGAGCAGGGAGGCGATCCGGGAGGCCAGGGTATCGATGGTAGGCTCCTTGAACAGCAGGCTGCGATCCACCCGGATGCGGAACTGCTTTTCCAGCGACTGGAACAGGTCCAGGGCCAGCAGGCTGTCCACGCCCAGCTCGATAAGGTTGGCATCGCCGGGCAGGCTCGCGGCGTCGGTCCGCAGGATGGTCGCCACCTTGGCACGGACGGCCCGCATGACGGCATCCCGGCTGTCCTGGCCCGCGCTGTCCGCTTCGGGCGATACGGAGGCTTCGCGGTCGTCCGCTGTGGCGGGGCAGAGCGATCGCAGCAGGGGCGGCAAACGGTCGCTGTCGTAGCCTGCGGCATAGCGGGGCCAGTCCATATGCAGCACGGCGGCCCTGCACTCGTCGCGGGAGAGGAGGCGTTCCATGACGGCAAAGCCTTCCTCGGGCGCAACGGTATGGATGCCTAAACGGGAAAGGGTGCGGAGGTCGGCCTGACGTACGGCCATGCCGGCATCACGGAAGGCGCCCCAGTTGATGCTGAGGGCGGGCAGGCCCAGATGGCGGCGGTACAGCGCGAGCTCGTCAAGGAAGGCATTGGCCGCCGCGTAGTTGCCCATGCCCATGGGGCCGAGGAAGGAGGCCGTGGAGGAGAACAGGACGAAGGCTTCCAGCTGGTGGTCCAGCGAGATCCGGTGCAGGTTCCAGGCACCCTCCGCCTTGGGGGCGAGGACCCGTTTGAAGCGCGACGCATCGAGGCGGAGGAGCCTGTCGTCATCCAGCGTCCCGGCCAGGTGCCAGATGCGCTTCAGAGGCGGCATGCCTTTCAGGGCGGAGTCCACGGCATGTCGCAGGGCGCTGCTGTCGAACACGTCGGCCAGGGCCAGACGGACAGTGCAGCCCTGTTGCCGCAGGTCTTCCAGCAGGGCCGCTTCCTCCGCCGCGGGCTGGCGGCGGGCCAGCAACAGCAGGTGACGGCAGCCCCGGCGTACGCGGTCGGCGCACAGGCGCAGGGCTATCCCGCCCAGGCCGCCGCTCACCAGTTCCGTGCCGGAGCATGCGGGATGCCCGGTTTGGACGGCGGCGGGCCAGCGCAGGATGATCTTGCCCGTGTGGCGCGCCTGCATCATGTGCCGGAAAGCAGCGTCATGGCGGTCGGCGGCAAAGACCGTGACCGGCAGCAGGGCCAGCTCTCCCCGGGCGCATCCCCGCATGGCACGCCGGAAGATCCCGGCCATCAGGTCGGGCCGGTCGCGTCCCAGCTCCACCAGATCCAAAGGACGGTAGCGCATGAGGCCGCGTTCGGTCCGGTAGTCGCCCGCCTGGCGCAGACCGCTCTTGCCCAGCTCCACGAAGCAGCCATTGTCCGCCACCAGCGTGAAGGAGGCTTCCTGCGCCTCGCCGGCCAGGGAGTTGAGGATGATGTCCACCCCCCTGCCGCCGGTGGCATCCAGGACTTCCTGGGCGAAGGCGGTGGAACGGGAATCCATGACCAGTTCCGCCCCGAGCGATCGGACCAGCTCCCGTTTGGCCGGGGTGCCTGCCGTGGCGAAGATGCGGGCACCGGCCCTGCGGCACACTGCCATGGCGGCGAGTCCCACGCCGCCGGAGGCCGCGTGGATGAGGACGGTCTGTCCGGCGCGGATGCCGGCAAGCTCCTCAAGGCCGTAGCAGGCCGTGATGTAGGCGACGGGCAGCGCGGCGGCCTGTTCGAACGAGATGTCCGCGGGCAGGGGGCAGGTCATGGCGGCAGGCAGGGTGATGTGGGTCCGCAGGCAACCATAGGCGCTGACCGCCACGCGATCCCCTACCTGGATGCCGGAGACGCCGTCACCCACAGCGGTGACGATACCGGCCCCGTCACTGCCCACGGCGGTCTCTTCGCCGGGGTAGATGCCCATGACCATCATGACGTCACGGAAGTTGAGGCTGGAGGCCGCAATGGCCACTTCCACCTCGCCCGCTTCCGGGGAGCGGCGCTCCAGCGGCTGCCAGCGCAGGTTGTCGAGACCGGGACCTTCCATGACGAGGGCCCGGGGGCCTGTCGCTCCGTCGTCCCGGCCGTCGTCCGCCCTTTCAAGGCGGGGCAGGAGGCGGCGGCCGTCACGCAAGGCCTGACGGTCTTCCCCGTCTTCGCAGGCAAGGGCCCGGAACAGGGTATCGTCGGCCTCCGGGTGCTGAAGATCCATGAGGCGCACGCGCAGGGCGGGATGCTCCATGCACACTACCGGGCCGAGGCCCCAGACGAGGGACTGGCCGGGCAACGGCCGCTCATGGGCGCCGGCCGCAATGTCGGGGCCGAAAGTCCCGCTTGTGAGGATCACGAGATCGAGGCGGGCCTCCATGTCCCGTGCCTGCGCCTGCCGGACGATCTCCAGCAGGGGCAGCACGCTGCGGTCATAGGTCCCGTCAGGATCAGCCATGCCCGGGACGCCCAGGGGCCAGGCATCCACCACATGCAGGCGGCCCTGTCCGTCAGCAAGGGCATCCAGAGCCGCAGGAAGGCCGTCCCGTTCCGCATGGGAAAGGACGCGGCAGTGGCAGCCGTCAGATTCCAGGCGCGCCGCAAGTGCCTCGGCCAGGGGGCCGGGATCTGCCAGTACGAGCCAGCGCCCGTCCAGCCGGGCCCGGCCGGGGAGCTGTTCCCCCTCGATCCAGCGGACAGCGTAACGGGCGGCCTCCGGGGAACCGGCCTCTTCCTCGACGCTTTCAGGCGGCAGGGCACTCATGCGCAGGCCTTCCATGCGACCGACGGCTTCGCCGTTGCCGTCGAAAAGGCTGACGTCCAGCAGGAACGTGCCCGTATCGCCGGGATCCCCGGCCGGGTTTTCCCGCAGCTCCAGCATGACCTGCACATCAGCGGGGCACTGTTCCGGCAGGTCCAGATGCCGGCAACCCGCCGGGACGAAGATCCTGTCCGTATCCCTGTCCTGCTGGGGGATGCAGGAGAGCACACCCTGCAGGCAGGCGTCCAGCAGGGCGGGATCCCAGCCCCAACCGTCGTTGGAGTTGCCGGAGGAGATACGGGTCCTGGCCCTGCCCCGGCCGCTGCGGATCTCCCGCAACAGGCGGAAGGAAGGCCCGTACGAGACGCCAAGGCCCTGCATGGCGGCATAATAGGCCGCTATGTCCTCGGGCATGTCCTCGTCGCTTGCCGGTGCCGCCGCAGGCATGGAGCATGCCGGGCCTTCGATGCCGGCTCGCGCGGTCCTGTGCCAGGCCCCGGGCGCTTCGGGGGCGGTAGAGGTGAAGAGCTCCATGACGCCCCGTTCCCTGTCGCCTTCCAGGATGAGCTGGAAAAAGACGTCCCGGTCCCCGTCCAGCGGCAGGGGACGAAGCAGGGCCACATGACCGAGACCGCAGTCCGCGCCGTATTCCCGGGCGGCGGCCGCGCGCAGGAGCTCGAGGAGCAGGCTGCCCGGGACGATGCTCCTGCCCGCTACCCGGTGTTCCCGCATGCGTTCCAGTTCCTTGCCGCCAAGGCGGCCCCCGTAAAGGATCTTTCCTTCCGCAGTTGTGAAGCGTTCGCGCCACACGGGATGGGAGAGGGCTTCACGGCCGGTGCCATCCGTGCCGGTGCTGTCTTCTTCAGGCCAGAAGCGGCGGCGCTGGAAGGGAGTCAGGGGAAGCCGGACGCGACGGGCGCCCAGACGCAGGGCTTTTTCCTGGAGGGCGTCCAATGCCTTGTCGTCACCGGCCATGCAGGCCAGGGCCACCCGCTGGAGTCCGTCATCCATGAGGTCGCCGGGCACGTCCCGTGCCTCCGTATGTCCGGAAAGCAGCATCCCCTCGGGCATCCCGCCCCGGGCAAAGGCGTGTAAAGCCTCCCGGAGCGCGTCGGTCGAGGTGGCGCGGACGGCCAGCCGGACCTTGTCCCGGCTGCGTGAGGCCCTGGCCGTGAAGCAGATGTCGGCAAGGGAGGCGGACGGGGCCTCCAGCGCCCGGGCCATGCGTCCGGCAAGGGCACGCAGCATGGTCCCGGTGCGCGACGAAAGGACGAAAAGATCCGGTGTGCCGTCAGGCAGGTGGCGGGAATTCACCGGCTCTTCGGGAGCCTGCATGATGACGGCATGGGCGTTGGACCCGCCGATGCCGAAGGAGCTGATCCCGGCGGCGCGTGGTCTTTCCGCATCCTTCCAGTCCGCAAGGGCCGTGTTGATGTAGAAAGGGCTGGCGTCGAGGTCCAGGGCCGGATTGGCTTCCTCGAACAGGGGGTGGGGCGGAATGTGGCCGGTATGGACGGCCATGACGGCCTTGATGAAACTGGCGATGCCCGACGCGGCATCGGCATGGCCGATGTTGGCCTTGACCGCGCCGAGGGCGCAGAAGCCCCTGTCCTGCGTGAAATGGCCAAAGGCCTTGCCCAGGGCGGCGAATTCGATGGGGTCGCCGAGGGCCGTCCCGGTGCCGTGGCTTTCGACAAGGCCGATATCACGCGCGGAAAGTCCCGAGAGGGAGATCGCCTCGCCGATGACGGCGGTCTGGCCGAATTCGCCGGGCGCGGTATAGCCCACCCGCCGGGAACCGTCATTGTTGACTACGGAGGCCAGCACCACGGCATAGATGTGGTCGCGGTCGCGCAGGGCATCTGCCAGCCGTTTCAGGACGACGACGCCCGCCCCGCCGGAAAAGACCGTGCCCGAGGCATTTTTGTCAAAGGGGCGGCAGTAGCCGTCGCGAGAGAAGATCATGCCTTCCTGGAACAGGTAACCTTTCTCCTGGGGCACATCGATGGCCACCCCTCCGGCCAGGGCCATGTCGCACGCGCCGCTGCGCAGGTTCTCGCAGGCCACGTGCACGGCGGAAAGCGAGCTGGAGCAGGCCGTCTGCACGCACAGGCTGGGCCCGTTCAGGTTCAGCTTGTAGGAGACGCGCGAGCACAGGTAATCCTTGTCGTTGCCCACCAGGCACTGGAAGGCCTCGGCACCGTTCCCGGCCTTCAGGCCTCGGCACGCATGTTCCAGATAGGCACTGATGCGGCTGCCTGCAAAAACGCCGACGCTCTTGCCTTCCAGCCCGCCGCCGGGCAGAGGCGTATATCCGGCGTCCTCCAGCGATTCCCAGGCGCATTCCAGGAAGGTGCGCTGCTGGGGGTCGATCTTTTCCGCCTCGCTGCCGGCATAGCCGAAAAAGGCTGCGTCGAATTTGTCGATGTCCCCCAGGCTGTAGGTCGCCGGGACGTAGTTCGGGTCGCGCAGCAGGCCGTGATCCACGCCCGCTGCGGCAAGGTCTTTCCGGTCCAGGAAGGTCACGCTGACCTTGCCTTCGCAAAGGTTGCGCCAGTATCCGTCGAGGTCGGGAGCACCGGGAAAACGGCAGCTCATGCCGATGACGGCGATCGCTTCGTCAGTAATGTTCATGCTGTCCATGACTTTCTGTCCTGCGGCATCTTTCGCTGCCGGTTACGAATTGCTTTCCGTGCCGGGAAGGCTGTCCTGCGGGCCGAAGTTCCGGGGCGTGACGGCATGTGCCGGGCCGGGCCTGCGCATCTGCCTGCGCAGCCGGGCACGCCGTCCGGCCATGGACATGGCGTCCTCTGCGCTGTCCTCCCCGCCCTGCGGGGCCAGGAAGGCGGCAAGGTCCCTGATATTGGGATGGGCGAAGATGTCCGTGATGGCCACCTGCCTGTGGAGGAGTTCGCTGATGCGCCGCTGGAAAAGGACCAGCTGCAGCGACGTGGCGCCGAGATCGAAGAAGTTGTCCAGCACGCTGACCGTCTCCTTGCCGAGCATGTCCCGGATGATGGCGGTGAGCTGTTCTTCGGTCTCGCCCTCGGGATGCACGCATGCCGGTCCCGCAGCGGGACCGGCCCCCAGCGCGGCCAGCTGCCTGCGATCGACCTTGCCGTTGGCGGTGAGCGGTATGGCATCGATGACCGTCAGGGTCTGGGGCACCATGTAATCGGGCAGCCACTGCCGCAAAAGACCTTGCAGGTCTTCGGGCGAGAGCCCTCCGGCCGCGGCCTGATGGGGAAGGGATTCCGCCAGGGCACGGGTGAAGTCCCAGCCCGGTTCGCGGGTCACCGCCCCCCCTGTCAGGCAGTGCAGGTAGCGGTGCCCGGCTCCCAGGGAGAAGCTGCCGCGCAGCCTGTCGAAATCCAGCGCGCCTATCTGGCACAGACCGGCCCGCTGTTCCATGGCGGTCTCTTCCAGCAGCTGGCTCATGAGTCCGGCTTCGATGAGGACGAACTCTTCGGACCTGTCCCCGTAGAGCGGACGGATGGCCTCCATGTCGGCCACGAGGAACAGGGCGAAGGCACTGTGGGAGAAGATGTCGGCATTGTGGCCGGGGAAGACGGTGGCCGCATCTTCAGGGGCATCGGCCATGCGGACGAGGGCGTTTTCCAGCGGATGATAATAATAGCAGCCGCCATCCAGCTCCCGGATCCTGCCGGGCCTGACCAGGACATAGACCTGTACGGCATAGGTCCAGCCCGCGGAGCCGTAACGGTGCCTGACCACCGGCCACTGGGGGATGTCCAGGCCGCGCAGGCAGCCCAGCAATCTTTCGAACGCTTCCCGTTCCATGGGGGCTTCGGTGAAGCGGCGCGACGAGATGCGGCGGGAGAACAGGGACAGGCTGGTGGCCTCGTCCTCCGTGGCGAGACCGATGCGGGGCAGGCTGTCGAGGTCCTTGCGGAGGTTGTGCCCCGCCTGTTTGTAGGCCAGGCGTTCCACGTCATCCACAAGGGTGATGCCGGCGTCCCTCATGCTCCGGTACCGGGCTTCGCGGGCTTCCGGGCTTTCATCGGACGGTGCCGGCATGACTGCCTGCGGTGCGGGAGACACGAAGCCGGCGAGCCTGTCGCCCTTGTCGCTCCTGAGGGCGATGACGGCGGCATTGCCCACGCCGGGGAGGGCGTTCAGGGCCCGTTCCACCTCGCCCAGCTCGATGCGGAAACCGTTGATCTTGACCTGGCTGTCTTTGCGGCCGAGGAATTCCAAAGTGCCGTCAGGCCAGTAGCGACCCAGGTCTCCCGTGCGGTACAGGGCCTGCCCGCTGCGGGGATGGCGGAAAAAGGCCGCGGCCGTTTTGGAGGGATCGTTGAGGTAGCCGCGGGCCAGGCCCGCCCCGGTGATGTACAGGTCACCGGCCACAAGATCCGGGCAGGGGTACAGGTCCTGGTCGAGGACAAGATATCCCTGGTTGGCCAGCGGACGGCCGTAGGGGATGCTGTGCCATTCTGCCGGGATACGGTCCACGATCTGGATGTTGGACCAGATGGCGGCTTCGGTGGCCCCTCCGAGGGCGGCAACGGTCATGTCCGGCCACAGTGCGTGCACGCGGTCCGGCATGGCAAGGGGGATCCAGTCGCCACTGAGCAGGGCCAGGCGCAGTCGTTCCGGCCTGTCTTCGGGGTGGTCGTCCAGATAGTCGAGCAGCAGCTGCATGAGCGAAGGGGTGCTGTTCCAGACGGTCACGCCCTGTTCCCGCATCAGGCGGCACCAGGCCGCGGGATCCCTTTCCTGTCCGGGAGCGGGGATGACGACGGCGCCGCCCGCTGCCGTGACGCCGAAAAGGTCGAACACGGAAAGGTCGAAGGACAGGCTGGCAAGGGCGATGACGCGGTCACGGGGCCCGAGGCCCAGACGCTGCCCCAGGTCCGCCAGGGTATTGTGGGCTGCGGCATGGCTGACCATCACCCCCTTGGGCAGGCCTGTGGAGCCGGAGGTATAGATGACATAGGCCAAGCCCTCCGGCGATACGTCCGTATCCGGAAGGGGCGCCGCGGCCGGGGCCGCTTGTTCCGGGAAGGCGCGGAGGACGGGGACGGCCTCGCTGCCGCAGGCTTCGGCCCTGGCTTCCAGGCCGGGCTGCACGAAGCAGAAGCGGACACCGGCATCCTTGAACATGTAGGCGATGCGCTTGTCCGGCAGGGAGGGGGACACGGGCAGATAGGCGCCCCCGGCCCGCAGGATGCCCATGACGGCCACGACCTGTTCCCAGCCCTTTTCCATCATGACGGCCACGATCTCGCCGGGACGCAGGCCCCGCGAACGCAGCCCGTTCCCCAGCAGGCGGGAGATGGATTCGGCCTCGGCCCGGGACAGGCTGACGCCTTCGCCGATGACGGCGGCAGGGGCTCCATCCCGGGAGGCGTGGTCCAGGAAGGGGGCGAACAGCGTACGCGGCGGGATGGCCGCTTCTGTGGCATTGGCCGCATGGCGGACGTCTGCCTGTGATGCGGGCAGCCGGTGCAGGGGCACAGGCTGCTGCCAGAGAGCGGCATCCTCGCACAGGGCCGTGAGGAAGTCGCCGTAGACGGTGAACACGGCATCGAGCATCCCCGAGGGGAACAGGTCTTCCACCGCATCCCAGGTATAGACGAGCTGGCCCCGGTATTCGCAGACCTGATGGTCCAGCCATACCTGCGGCGTCTGGGAGACGGCATAGGCCAGCTTCGCTCCCAGGCCGTCGGCCGCGGCGAACGGATCGTCACCGCTGAGGGGCAGGGCGCTGGTGAAGACGACAGCGGAGCGGGAGGACGTCATGTCCTCGCCGTGATCCTTTGCCAGTTCCCGCAGAACGTCCACGGCGGAGAAACGGCTGTGTCCCATGTCCCGGATCAGCTGCCTGCCGAGAGCCGTTGCGTGCTCCAGGAAGGTGGCGCCTTTTTCCCTTTGGACTTCGAGCAGCAGCAGGCGGGTGAAGTCCCCCACCACGGCCCCCATTTCCTCATGCCGGTACCGGCGGTCGAAGGTCGTGAGCATGAGGCAGAAGTGCGGTTGCGCCGTCCAGCGGGAAAGGACGAGGCTGAAGGCCGCCAGCAGCAGGCCGGAGGGCGTGAGCCCCTGTGCGCGCCCCATTGCCTTGAGGCGGGCCCAGCGTGCGGCATCCAGCATCGCCGTGCGACGATGGAAGCGGGGGGTGCCGAGGCTTTGCGGCGTCCGTGCCAGAGGCAGCTCGGGACCTGCGGGCAGGAAGGGCAGGCGCTGCAGCCAGTACTCCCTGTCCGCCTGCCAGGCGGGCGTGTCCTTTTCCGCCTCGGCCGCCAGGACGCAATCCCTGAAGGAAAGGGACAGAGGGCTTTTTTCCATTCCCGGGTCGGCATACCAGGCGGCGAGATCCTGCATCAGGATGCCGAAACTGTAGGCATCGGCCACCAGCAGATCCAGCTTGACGTGCAGGCGTATGGTAGCGGCATCCAGACGGCTCGCCGTGATCTCCAGCAGAGGAGCCTTGTCCGTGGGCAGTACCTTGTGGGAAAGCTGTTCCCGTTTCTGCCGGAGGACGCGTTCCTTCTCCTCTTCGGGCAGGGCGGAAAGGTCTTCGAGCGGGATGCGGCAGGCAGGGACCGCAGGCAGGACGCGCTGCCGTCCGTCAGGCGTGATGACGCAGCGCAGCATGTCATGCCGCCTGACGAGGGCATCCAGGGCTTTTTCCAGCCGGGGGACGTCCAGTCCCGTGAAGTCCGCTTCCACATAATTGCTGCAACTGACGCCACCCAGCGTCATGCTGCCGTCCCGTCCGATCCAGTAGGCGTGCTGCACGTCCGTCAGGGGGAAGGGCAGGTGCCTGTCTTCGGGACGGGCAACGATGTCCGTCATCGCCTGAGGGGCGGGAGCGGTCTGTCCCTGCAGGCACAGACGTTCCCGCAAGGCGGCCAGGGTGGCAGTTTCCATGAGCAGGGCCGGAGGCAGCGTCATGCCGAGGCGTCTGCTCAGGCGTTGCGCCAGCTCCATGAACAGCAGGGAATCGAAACCGGCCCTGACCAGGGGCGTCTCAGGGGAGAGGGAGACGTTTTCGGGCAGGCGCAGGACGGCGCGGGCCTCATGGGAAAGCAGCGCCAGGAGCTCCGCATCGTCAAGACGGTCCGCACGCGCCGTCTCCTGCATGACGCACGATACGTCGGGGATCTCCAGCGGGGCGGGAGAGCGGCGTGCGGGCAGGGCGGCAGGGGCGCATGGCCAGGATGTCGGCGGATGGGGCAAGGCGCCGGGCCTGGGCGATGGCATGGGCTTCTTCCGGGGCTCCGGTCGTGGGGGCATATGCCTGCCAGAAGGCGGGATCGCGGGCTTCTGCGGCGGAGATGAGCCTGCTGCGGCCCAGATCGAACAGGGGGATGGAGACGGTCCCGGCTTCCGGGGCGCGGACCTTGAACTGCGGGATGGGGGCTCCATCACCTTCAAGGGCCCGGTACAGGGCAAGGCCGTCTTCCGGGTCGAGATGGCCTGCAAGGCAGGCCGCCACAGATACCGTCGCCGGTGTGCAGAGGATGGCCGCAGGTTCACCGAGCATACGGCGCCAGGCTTCGGCCGTGGCCATAAGAGCCAGGAACGCCCTTGCCTGTCCATCCGTCTCCGTCCCGGAGGGCAGCTGCTCCAGCAGTGCGGTGCGGGCGGAGGCCAGCGGCGGGACATCCGGGAGGGAAGCGTCGGGGCAGCCCGCCATGCTGTCGAGGAAGAAGACCACCGGACGGTGCGGCGCGCTGTCCGGCACATGGCCCATGAAGGGAACGGGCATCCCCGAGGCGAGCTGTTCCAGCCCCCGGACGATATCCGGGCCCGCGAGGGCCGCACGGCAGGGCAGGGAGGCCCGGCCGGTGCCGCAGGTCAGGCAGGCATCGGCCATCTCCCGTTCCGGCGCCCGGGCAAGGTGTTCCCTGTAGTCTGCCGCCAGCTCCCGCAGCTGGCCTTCCGATGCGGCCGCCAGCGGCAAGACGGGGAGAGGTCCGGGGAGCGTGCCGGAAGGCGCGTCTGTCAGGGGAGCTTCTTCGAGGATGACATGGACATTGGTCCCGCCAAAGCCGAACGAGCTGACACCGGCCCGGCGGGGACGTCCCGGGGTCCGGGGCCACGGGGTGGTGGCGACGGGGATGGCGGCCGGGATGCCGTCTGTCCTGATTTCGGGATTGAGGCGTTTCAGGTGCAGGTGCGGCGGGATGGCCGCGGCCTGCAGGGAAATGAGGACGCGGCAGACCCCGGCAAGACCGGCGGCAGCCTCAAGGTGGCCGACGTTCGTCTTGATGGAGGAGATCAGCAGGGGGCGATCGGCCTCCCTGCTGCCGCTGTAGACATCGCTGATGGCGCCGAATTCGATGGGGTCGCCCAGGGGCGTGCCGGTGCCGTGGGCTTCGATGCCGTCGATGTCCGCGGCCGTAAGCCCGGCGTTATGGAGAGCTTCGCGCAGCAGGCGGGCCTGGGCCCGGCGGCTGGGGGCCGTAAGGCCGTTGCTCCGGCCGTCCTGGTTGACTGCCGAACCGCGGACGATGCCCAGGATGGGGTCCTGGTCGTTCAGGGCCCTTTCCAGCGTTTTAAGAACGAGCACCACGCAGCCTTCGGCGCGGACATAGCCGTCGGCGTCGGCGGAAAAGGTCTTGCAGCGGCCGTCCGGGGCCATGAGATGGGCGTCGGTGAAGATATCCTGTCCTTCGCTTCCGGCCAGGATATTGACGCCGCAGGCAAGAGCGGTCTCGCATTCGCCGTCCCGCAGGCTGCGGCAGGCCAGGTGCAGGGCCAGCAGCGAGGACGAGCAGGCGCTGTCTACGGCCATGCTCGGGCCTTCGAGCCCGTAGAAATAGGAAAGGCGGTTGGCCGCGATGCTGTGGGCGTTTCCCGTCCCCACATAGGCGTTGAGGCTCTGGCCGCACTGGAGACGGCGGTTCTCGTAATCGGAAGAGCTGATGCCCGTGAAGACGCCTGTGCGGCTGCGGCGCAAGCTGTCCGGCGCGATCCCGGCCCGCTCCAGGGCCTGCCAGGAGACTTCCAGCAGCAGGCGCTGCTGGGGATCGATCTCCACGGCTTCGCGGGGAGAGATACCGAACAGAGCGGCATCGAAAGGGCTGATGTTGTCCAGAAAACCGCCCCAGACAGCCCTGTCCCCGTCTTCAGGAGCGGCCGTACCATCCCGGTGGGCGGGGTCGCGCCGGGTGATGGCATCCTTGCCGCCGAAGAGCAGTGCCTCCAGAGCCTCGGGGCTGTCGGCGCCCGGCAGACGGCAGGCCATGCCGATGATGGCCACCGCCTGTTGTCCGGCGCAGTGCGCGGGCAACGGGGCTTCATCGGAAAGGTCCCCGGCCATGAACGACGCCAGCGAGGCGATGTCGGCATGGTCATAGAACAGGGTCGTGGGCAGAGGACGGCCGCAGGCCTGCTGCAATTCCCCGGTCAGGGCCACGGCCGTGGCCGATCCCATGCCCAAGGAGCTGAACGGCGTGTGCAGGCCCACGCTGTCCGGGGAAAGCCCCAGGCGCGCGGAAAGGCCGTCACGCAACCAGTTTTGCCAGGCCTCGCGGGAGGCGGGGGCATCCTGCTCCTGCGGGGGACGAGTCCAGGCGGGGGCCCCGGCGCGGGGCTCTTCCCGCCATTCCGCCAGTACGGGCAGTTCGCCGTGAAGGTAAAGATGGCGGCACAGGGACTGCTGGATCTTGCCGCTGGTGGTCTTGGGCACGCCATGCCGTTTGCAGAGGACGACGGCGCAGGGGGAGATGTCGAATTCTTCGGAAAGGCTGCGCCGGATGGCCGCCAGCGTCGCCTCGTGGGCTGTCGCGGGCAGGCGGGTCTCGAAGACCATGACCAGCCGTTCGCCGGCATCGCTGTCGATGCCGAAGGCGGCAGCGCCATTCTGCTCCAGCCCCGGCACGTTCTGCAGGACGCATTCCTCAAGGTCCTGCGGGAAAAAATTGCGGCCGTTGAGGATGATCATTTCTTTGCATCTCCCGGAGACGAAAAGATGCCCCCCGGACATGAAGCCCATGTCACCTGTCCGCAGGAAGGGCCCTTCGCCGGATCCGGCCAGCACGGCATGCAGGACGGTCTTCGTGGCTTCGGGCTGTTCCCAGTATCCCGGAGAAACGCACGTCCCCCTGATCCAGATCTCGCCCAGCTCCTTTTCTTCGACCTCCCGGCATGTCTGGGGATCGACGATGCGCACGTCGTTGTTACGCCCGGCCGTGCCGCAGGAAAGCAGCGGCATGGCATCGGCGTGCTGCTCCTGCAGGAAGCGTATGCGGCCTGCGGCATATTCCTGCTTGTCGAGAAAAACGGCAAAATCGCCGTCATTTTTCCAGCAGCCTGTGGTGAACAGCGTGTTCTCCGCAAGGCCGTAGCAAGGATAGAAACTGGCAGGATCGAGACCGGCGGAACTGAAACGCTCCAGGAAACGGCGGATGGTCTTCAGGCGGATGGGCTCGGAGCCGCAGTAGCAGACGGAAAGCGAACTGAGATCCAGCTCCCGGAGCCGATCCTCCGGGATGCGGTCGCAGCAAAGATCGTAGGCAAAGTTGGGGCCGCCCGTCAGCTGGGCGCGATAGTGGGTGACGGCGCGCAGCCAGCAGAGAGGTTGGCGCAGGAAGGCCATGGGAGGCATGGTGACGCACAGGCAGCCCAGATGGAGCGGCGTCAGGATGCCGCCCACGAGGCCCATGTCGTGGAAGGGGGGCAGCCAGCTGACGGTGGGAATATTTTCCCGGAGCCGCATGTGCCCGGCGATGCTGTCCAGATTGGCCATGATGTTGCCGTGAGTGATGATGACTCCTTTGGGGCTGCTGGTGGAGCCGGAGGTATATTGCAGCCATCCGGGCGTATGCGCAGTCAAAGGAAGTTCCTGCCAGGACCGGGACAGGGCATCGTCGGTCTCATCAAGGCAGATGATCCGTATGCTGTCGGCAAAATGGACGCGTTCGGCCAGTTCTTCCACCGCCTTGCGCAGACGTGCGGAAGTGATGAAGACGCGTGAGCCGGAGTCTTCCACAATGCGGGCCAGACGATTGAATGTGCGGGCCATGCGGGCCAGACCCGGAGGTGTCATGGGAACGGCGATGGCCCGCGCGTACAGGCAGCCGAAAAAGGCCGCGATGAATTCCAGGCCCGGCGGCAGCATCAGCAGGACGGGACGGCCGTCGCCCTGACCTGTGGCCTGGATGGCCGCGGCAATGGCACGCGCCCGCATGTCGAGGCGGCTGTACGAGCAGAGCTCGGCATTTTCCGCTTTTCCGTCGGGAAGAAAACTGAGCGCCGGAGAGTCGGGGTGGCTCAGGGCTTTTTTACGGATGCCGTCGATGATGGAGACGAAGGCATCATCTTCGGTCTTGCATGTCGTACCGGGACACTGCGTCGCCATGTTCCCTCCTTTTCTGGGTGGGCCAGAGCAAAGGGTATCCCGTGGGCACGGCGGACAGACCGGCGCAAAGCTCCGGTCATGCAGACCGGTAGCGGATAAGCGCACGAAGGAGCGGGGCCGTTATGCCGGGGGGTGTTTGTTCTGGCAAAGTGCCCTGGAGCGTTCAGCTGGAAGCTGGCACCGGGCATACAGGACAGCAGGGAGTTCCGCAGAAAGGAGCAAAGGAGGATCTTCTGGATATGATGCCGGGGAGAATCATGGAGGCCAGGCCGGTGAGGGACACGGGGGGACGTTTGCCGCGGGGCAGGCTGGATGCGGCGAAGAGCGAGCGGGAGGCAGGGTAGTGCATGGCAATGGGCTCTGGCTGAGGATATGGGAGGTTTCTTGATAAGACATATTGAAAAAGAATTTCAAAGTCAATAAGGAAAGCGTAATTCTTCAAAAGAATTATATTTTCGTAAAAAAGTCGTGCCTCCTCGTGTAAACGAAGGCACGACATGCTGAAAATCATCGGGGGCCTTGCTGGTGGTACGGCGGGCTTCGCCGGGAGCAGACAGGGGCAAAAAAAGCCTGTCCCCAAGGACAGGCTTTTTTACGTGCAATGTGTGTGTCGCAGCTAATCCGCCGCGATCTCGTACTGGTCCAGTTTGTCCCAGATGGCGGTGATGACCAGGGCCATGACCGCGGCCAGACGGGCCTGGATCTTCTTCAGGATCTCGGGCGTGATGCGGCTGTCCTCGTCATAGCCCAGGCGGCGGCAGAAGAGCACGGGGCACTGGTGCTGCTTTTCCTGCGCCAGCAAGGGCATGTAGGCGGCAAAGGGGCCGTCCACGAAGGCATTGAGGCTGTCCTCGGAGACAGGCACGGCCTGGGTATGCAGGCTGGCGCCTTCGGCTTTGGCCGTGGCGGCCAGCAGTTCGCCGGTGCGGCGCAAATAGCCCACCAGCACGCTATTGGGCGCGTGCTGCATGAGCCCGGCCGTGACCGTGGCGTGGACGAAGGCCCGCCACTCGGCACAGAAGTCGGGCAGGGCGCCGGGCTCCGTCAGGCAGGCTTCGGGGATCTCCGCACCGAAAGCCAGATTGACGATATGCTCGCGCTTGCTGTTGAGCTCAAAGAGGATGCAGGCGGCATCCATGCCCTGGGCGGCGGTCAGTTGTTTTTGGGCTGCCATGACGGCCTCACTTCTGGTGATAGCGGGAAAGATAGACCTCATAGCCGTGGGCGCGCAGCTTGCAGGCCGGGCACTGGCCGCAGCCGTAGCCCCAGGGATAGCGCTCGCCGCGCGTGCCCTCGTAGCAGGTATGGCTCTGCTCAAGGATGCAGTCCACCAGCGGCATGCCGCCCAGATCTTCGGCCAGGCGCCAGGTATCGGCCTTGTCCAGCCACATGAGCGGCGTATGCAGCACGAAATGGCTGTCCATGCCGGTATTGAGGGCCACCTGCATGGCCTTGATGCTGTCGTCGCGGCAGTCCGGGTAACCGGAGGAGTCGCTCTCGCACACGCCCAGCACCAGATGGCGGATATTTTTGCCGTAGGCCCAGGCTGCGGCGTGCATGATGAACAGCAGGTTGCGGCCCGGCACGAAGGTGTTGGGGATGCCTTCGCCTTCCTGCTCGATGGGCATGTCCGAGGTCAGGGCCGTGTCGGCCAGCTGGCGGAACAGGCTGATGTCCAGCAGGGTGTCGGGCCCCAGACGGTCCTGCCATTCCGGCTTGAGGGCCGCGATGGCGCTGCGGACCTTGCCGCGGCATTCCAGTTCCACGGAGTGGCGCTGGCCGTAATCGAAGCCCAGCGTATGGACACGGGCAAAGCGGGAAAGGGCCCAGGCAAGGCAGGTGGCCGAATCCTGGCCGCCGGAAAAGATGACCAGGGCCTGCTGGTCGGAAAGGGGAGGCTGATGGGACATGATCTTATTTTTCCTCCGGCCAGAAGGGGCAGACGCGGGCCGGGGCATAACCGGCCATGAAGGCATCCATGAGGGTGCCGAAATGGATGCGGTTGCGGGGCTTCATCTTCTGGGCGTCAGGGCAGTCGGCAGGGAAGAAGCGCAGGGAATTGCGGTTGCCGGTGTAATTTTTCAGGGCTTCGGGGCGGGAGAGCACCTCGGCCCACATGCCGCGCCGTTCCTTGATGGCTTCGGCCTGCAGGCCCAGCAGCCAGTCCTGGTACTCCTTGTCCAGCCCCTTGTGGGGATAGAAGAAGGCCGCGCCTTCACGCACCATGATGCCGTTGAGCGAGCGCCCGTCCTTGAGGCGCACGTCCGCGACGATGCGGCCGTATTTGTCCTTGCCTTCCTTGTCCACGGCAAAGAACCGGACCTCCTGGCCGCGGGCCAGACGGGTGAGCAGTTCCCGCGCTTCGCGGGCGTAGAACTGGGGCTTGCCCTTGCGGGGCTTGAGCTCCGGCGTGTCGATGCCGGCCAGGCGCACGCGGCTGCGGTTGGTCAGCTGCATGGTGTCGCCGTCCAGACAGGAGGCCACCGAGGTCTTGCTCCGGACGGCGATCTGTTCCAGATGGGGCAGGGCGTCCGTCTGTGCGCGGCCCGTGCCGGGGAGGGCCCCGGCCACGAGCACGCAGCACAGGAAAAGGATCAGGCAGAGGCTACGCAGCATGACTAGTTTTCGTAGTAGGAACGCAGGGGCTGGCTGCGCACGGGATGACGCAGCTTGCGCAGGGCCTTGGCCTCGATCTGGCGGATGCGTTCACGGGTGACGTTGAAGAGCTTGCCCACTTCTTCCAGGGTATGGTCGCTCTTTTCGGCGATGCCGAAACGCTTGCGCAGCACCTGCTCCTCGCGGGGCGTCAGATCGGCCAGCACGGCCGCCAGCTGTTCGGACAGCTTGGTGTTGATGACTTCCTCGGCGGGGGCCACGGCCTTCTTGTCCTCGATGAAATCGCCCAGGCTGGAATCTTCCTCGTCGCCGATGGGCGTTTCCAGCGAGATGGGTTCCTTGGCGATCTTGAGCACCTTCTTGACCTTTTCCACCGGGTATTCCATGCGCTCGGCGATCTCTTCGGGCGTGGGATCGCGGCCCAGCTCCTGCACCAGGTAACGCGAGGTGCGGATGAGCTTGTTGATGGTCTCGATCATGTGCACCGGGATACGGATGGTGCGGGCCTGGTCCGCGATGGCGCGGGTGATGGCCTGACGGATCCACCAGGTGGCGTAGGTGGAGAACTTGTAACCGCGCTGTTACTCGAACTTGTCCACGGCCTTCATCAGGCCGATGTTGCCTTCCTGGATGAGGTCCAGGAACTGGAGACCGCGGTTGGTGTACTTTTTGGCGATGGAGACCACCAGACGCAGGTTGGAGCGGATGAGCTCCTGCTTGGCGCGCATGGCGGCGGTGTTGCCGCGCTTGATGCGCCACAGCACTTCTTCCAGGTCGTTGACGTTGTGGCAGCACTTTTCCTGCAGACGGCTCAGGATCTCGATCTTGCCGATGATCATTTCCTTGAAGGAGAAGAGCTCGTCCACGCTGAGCTTGAGGTCGCGGGCGGCATCATTGGGATTGATGGTGCGCTGCTCAAGGCCGGTGAACATCTCCTGGATCTCGGCCTGGGTACGCCCGGTGGACAGGATGTAGGCCGAAAGGTCGCGCTGGCAGTTGTGCATCTGGCGCACGTAGTCCTCGACCGTTTCGATGATGCGGTCGATGAGGGTCTTTTCCAGCTTGATGTCGCGCAGGCGGGTGACGATCTCTTCCTTGTAGCTGATGATCTCCTTCTGGATGGCGGTCACCTTGCGGTCAAGGGTGTTGCAGTCGTCCAGCTTCTTGTAGATCTTGCGCTTTTTCTTGAAGATCTGCTTGATCTCGTCCAGCAGCAGGATGACGCGGGAGCGCTGGTTGAGCTCGTCTTCGCTGGGATCGTCTTCTTCGATGGTCTTGACCACGTCCTTGAGCTTGATGCGGTTCTGGCGCAGGTCCTCGCCCACGTTGATGAGCTCTTCCACGGCCACGGGCACTTCCACCAGGGCGTAGAGCACGTCCTGCTCGCCCATCTCGATCTTTTTGGCGATGACCACTTCACCGTCGCGATCCAGCAGGGGCACGGCGCCCATCTCGCGCAGGTACATGCGCACCGGGTCGGTGCTGCGCGAGGAATAGTCGGCGGATTCTTCGTCTTCGGCCAGCTCCAGGGAGCCGTCCATGGCGTCGTCGTCGGTTTCGGTGGGCGTGGCGGAGATTTTTTTGCCGTCCTTTTCGGAATCGACGATGGCGATCTCCAGCTGCTCAAAGATGCCGATGATCTCCTCGAACTGCTCGGGAGTGTTCATCTCCACGGGAAGGGCTTTGTTGACCTCGTCGAAGGTCAGGTAGCCCATGCCCTTGCCCTTGGCGATGAGGCTTTGAATTTGCTGGATATCTTTAAGATTGCTCATGTCCCTGCTCCAAGGTTTCCTGCAGTGCGCGAAGATATTCCAAATCAGCGGCAAAGTCGCCGGTGCCGGTGTTCTGCCGCAGGGCGGCCGTCACGGACTGGCGCTGGGTTGCCGCATAATAGGCATCAAGATCATGGCGCAGGGCTTCCAGCTCCCTGTCGCCGTCATCACGGGGGGCCGCTTCGGCGCCCCGGCAGAAGGACCAGAAATTCTTTTCGCGCTGGTCCAGATGGTAGGGGGCCTCGTCAGAGCCCCATTCTTCGATCTTGTCCCACAACTGACGGGCGATGTCCGACTGCAGGGCCAGGTCAGCGCCCAGATCCCGCAGATCGTCCAGTCGGTCGGGGTAGCGGACCGCATACATCATGATCTGGCGGTCCCGCATGTTCTGTCGCGCCCGGCTGGGGCGCGTGGTCTGTCCGTCAGGGCCGGGACGTCTGCTGTCGGCCAGTCCCTGACGCAATTCCGCCTCGGAAAGCTGCAGGTGGGTGGCCAGCCGTGACACATAGGGGCTGACCAGCTCCGGCACTTCCACATGGCGCAAAAAATTCTTGGCCCATTCCACGGTCTCGCGCGGGGCCAGGGCGCGCAGCACGTCCAGACAAAAACGCAGCCCGTCCGGCGCCTGGGCCTGCAGGGCCTCGAAGGCCTCCACGCCCTGCGTGCGCAGCAGGCTGTCGATGTCCTCGCCTTCGGGCATCAGGACAACGGTGCAGGCCAGACCGCGGGTGAGCAGCATCTCGCAGGAACGCAGGGCGGCCTTACGGCCGGCGCGGTCCCCGTCGAACAACAGGGTGAGCTGCGAGGTGAAGCCCGAAAGACGTTTGATCTGGTCCGGGGTCAGGGCGGTGCCCAGCACGCCCACGGCATTGTCGTAGCCGAACTGGTGCAGGGTCAGCACGTCCATGTAGCCCTCGGTCAAAAGGGCCCGTCCCTTTACAGTAATGCCTTTTCTGGCCTGGGCAAGACCGTAAAGATGTTCTCCTTTCTTATAGATGGGCGTATCGGAACTGTTGATGTACTTGGCTTCGTCCTCGTCCGCGATGATACGCCCGCCAAAGGCGATGACCTGGTTGGAAAGGTTTTTGATGGGAAAGATGAGACGGCCCCGAAAGCGGTCATAGACCGAGCCCCGGTCCGAGCGTCCCACCAGTCCGGCCTCGGCGGCCAGGCGCATGTCGTAGCCCGCGCGCTGCAGGGCCAGGTCCAGCGAATGCCAGTCACGCCGCGCCCAGCCCAGACCGAAACGCTCCACGATCTCCGGGCTCAGGCCGCGCCGCTGTATGTAGGCCCGGCACTCCTCGGCTTCCGGGCTTTTGAGGGCCGCGGCAAAATGGGCCGCCGCCAGCTCGTACATGCGCAGCATGGTCTGGCGGGAAGAACGCCGCTGCCGGTCCTCTTCCTGCCGTTTTTTGTCAACGGGCCCGCGATCCAGGGTGATGCCGGCCTCGGCGGCCAGCTGCTCCAGGGTCTCGCGGAAATCCAGGCCGTTGATGCGGCCGTAGAAATCGAAGATGTCCCCGGACGCCTGGCAGCCGAAACAGTAGAACAGGCCCTGTTCCTCGTTGACCGAGAAACTGGGCTTGGTCTCCTGATGGAAGGGGCAGGGCGCCACCCAGCGCGGCCCGTTACGCTTGAGATCCACGTAACGGCGCACGATATCCGTGATGTTGAGCCGCTCCTTGATGGCGCGGATGGCATCTCTGGACTGCATGAGGCCCCCGCCGGACTGCCCGGCTGTGCTAGCGCAGGTTGACGATGGTCATGCCATCGCCGCCGCGATCCTCCGGAGCGGTGGCAAAACGGGCCACGGCCGGGAAGGAGCGCAGAAAATCATGGATCTGGCGACGCAGGGCGCCGGTGCCGCGACCGTGCACGATCTCCACTTCACTGAAGCCGGAAAGCAGGGCCTTGTCCAGGAAGCGTTCCACTTCGGCCTGGGCCTGGTCGGCACGCATGCCGCGCAGGTCGAGGCGCAGGGCGGGCGCATCGTCGTTGGCGATGGCGGCCTTGACCGGGGAGACGCGCTGCGGCGTACGGGGGGCCGCAGCCTGGGCGGACTGGCCGCTCTGGCGCACGTCCTTCATGGCGGCCCACAGGCTCACGCCGTTGAGGTCCACGCGCACGCGCTTGCGGCGTTCGTCCACGTCGGTCACCACGCCGCGCTTGTTGAACACGGTATGGAAGACCTGCTGGCCGGGCGCGAAATGTTCGATCTGCGGCAGCACCGAGGTCTCTTCCTGCACCACGGGCGCGGCCAGATCGGCACGCAGGCGCGACATTTCTTTCAGGGCCTGCTTGTGGGTGGCGCGGCCTTCCTTCCAGGCGCGCATGAGCTCGCCGGCCTTGGCGCGCACTTCGTCATGCAGGCGCAGGCGTTCCTTCTCGGTCTTCTCGCGCATGATCTGGGTGTCGCGACGGGCCTTTTCCTGCTCCTGACGCAGGCGGGCGATCTCCTGTTCGCGCTCGGCGGCCAGGGCATTGAGGCGGCCCAGCAGGGCGCTGGTGTCCTGCCCGTCCTGCAGGAGGTAATGCTCCGCACGGCGCAGGATGCTTTCCGGCAGGCCATGCTCGCGGGCCACGTCCAGGGCCTGGCTGGCGCCCACCTGATCGTAGGCCAGCTTGAAAAGGGGCTTCTTGCTCTGCGGGTCGAAGAGCACCGAAGCGGTCCGCGCGCCTTCGCGCGACAGGGCATAGGTCTTGAGGGCCGGGAAGTGGGTGGCGGCCAGCACGAAGGTCTGCTTGTCCAGCAGGCCGTCGAGCACGCCCTGGGCCAGAGCCGCGCCCTGGGCGGGGTCGGTGCCGGCGCCGAATTCGTCCAGCAGCACGAGGCCGGTGCTGTCCAGATGCTTCCAGGCCTTGGCCAGATGCTGGATCTGGGCCGTGAAGGTGGAAACGTTGTCTTCCAGGCTCTGCTCGTCACCGATGAAGGCATCCACACGGCCGAACCAGGGCAGATGCGAACCGGCGGCCGCGGGCACGGGCAGGCCGCTCAGGGTCATGGCCATGCACAGGCCCAGGGTCTTGAGGCAGACGGTCTTGCCGCCGGCGTTGCCGCCGGTGATGATGAGGGCCCGTTCGCCGGGACGCAGCACGATGTCCAGCGGGCGCACCTGCTGCAGGCCGCCGCTCTTGCCGCGTTCGTCCTTGCGCTGGCGCAGGCTGACCAGGGCCAGCAGGGGATGGCGGGTCTCCAGCAGGCAGACGCCTTCCTCCACGGGCGAGAGCGGCACGCAGCGGCCGTCGTATTCGGCGGCCAGGCGGCGCTTGGCCTGCAAAACGTCCAGCTGGGCCAGCAGTTCCAGGGCGGCACGCGCCCCGGGCAGTTCGGCCAGCAGCAGGCTGCGCAGATAGGCCAGCACCTTGTGCTCTTCCTCGCGCTCCTCGCGCTTCAGCTCCTGGAGGCGGTTGTTGATTTCCACCAGGAACATGGGCTCGAAATAGCAGGTCTCGCCGGTCTGGGACCAGTCATGGATGATGCCCTGCATGCGGCCCTTGAAGTTGGCCTTGAGGGGCAGCACATAGCGGTCCGAGGACAGGGTCATGAACTCGTCCTGCAGCCAGGCCAGCATATTGTACTGCATGGCGTAGTCCTTGACCCGGCGCATGCAGTTCTGGTGCAGGCGGCGCAGTTCGCTGCGCACCTGGAAGAGTTCGGGCGAGCTCTCGTCGCGGATCAGGCCGTCATCGGAGATGCAGCGCAGCAGGGCCGCCGTGAGCTGCACGGGCAGCGGCGTTTCCTGGGCCAGGGCCAGCAGGTGCGGCCACTGGTCCTCGGCTTCGGGCAGGGCGATGGAGGCATGGGCGGCCTTGGCCAGCCGCAGCATCTCGCGCAGGGCCCAGAAGGCATCGGTATCGGGCTGCAGGCCGGGCTTTTCGGCCACCCGCAGGAAGGCGCCCACATCGGGGAAGGACCCCAGGGCAAAGCCGCCCTCGCCCATGGGACGGGCGGCCCAGACGGCGGATTCGTCATACAGGCGCGCCGCGTGGGTGACGGCGGCGGCGTCTTCCAGCGGACGCAGCTCAAGAGCACGCTCGCGGCCGGCCGGGGAAAGGCACAGGCTGGCGAGGTGCTCCGTGATCTGCGGGAATTCGAGCGCGTGGAGAGTGCGGCTGTGGATCATGGATGCTCTTAGGCGGTCAGGCGGGCCTTGACGGCGGCGGAAAGGGCCTTGCCGTCCACACGGCCCTTGTGGGTGGCCATGATGGCGGAGATGACCTTGCCCATCTCGCGGGGCGAGGTGGCGCCCACTTTGGCGATGGTGGCATCGATGAGGGCGGTCAGCTCTTCTTCGCTCAGGGGCTTGGGCAGGTAACTCTGGATGACGGCCAGTTCGGCGGCTTCCTTGTCGGCCAGATCCTGACGGCCGGCGGAGGTGTACTGCTCGATGGAGTCCTGACGCTGCTTGCCTTCCTTGATGATGAGGTCGAGCATCTCGGCGTCGTCCAGGGTGCCGCCGGGACGGCACAGGTCCACCAGGCGGTTCTTGACGGCGGTCTTGAGCAGGCGCAGGACGGTCAGACGCACGGCGTCCTTGGCCTTGTAGGCCTGGACGTAATCTTTTTCGATAGTTTCAAACAGGCTCATGGCGTTGGGATGGGTAGGGGGTGAAAAGAGGAACTGCGGAAGACCACGAGGGCCTTCCGCAGTTCAAAGGTGACGTGCAAGGCCTGAGAACTAGGCCATGTTCATCTTTCTGATTTTCTTCATCAGGCGCTTACGGGCAGCAGCCTTCTTCTTCTTGCGCATCACGCTGGGCTTTTCGTAGTGCTGGCGCTTTTTCATTTCGGACAGCACACCGGCCTTTTCCACCTGCTTCTTGAAGCGGCGCAGCGCGATATCGAAGTTGTAATCGTCTTCGTTCAGAAACACTCCGGGCACGAATATCACCCCCTCCTGCGAGAGCTCCGGCCAGGCCGGGCAATGACGCGGGCGTCATTCGACCTTGTTTGCAAGGTCAAGACAGTCTTGTAGTCCTGATGCCCAAAAAAGGCAAGCATTTTTTTACAGGACACATGAAGGAGAGGGCAGCGGGCGCGGGCCCCTGCCGGAAGGTGCCGAAAGGACGGAAAGGCTACTCGGCGTCGGAGTCGTCTTCTTCGCAGGCGTCAAAGACGCTTTCCTGCATGTCCAGCAGGAGCTCCACATAGCGGCGCAGGTTGCTGCGGAAGAGTTCCGGCGTGGCCAGGCCTTCCACACAGAAGCGGATCTCGAAGCATTCGTCTTCGATCTCGCCGATGTAGGCCTTGGCGATCCGGTATTCGCGGGAGGCTTCGGAAGCGGCGCTGTAGAAGAGCTCCAGCTGATCCATGTCGTCCACTTCGAAGGCGCAGACCAGAGAGAAGAAGTCCTTGTCTTCCTCGTCGAGGATGAGGGAAAGGGAGATCTCCCCCGCGAGGAAGGAGATGTCGCCGTCTTCGTCGATCTCAGGCTGGAAGCCTTCTTCAGCCAGGGCATCGAAACAGAATTTCTTGT
>ENA-UEPJ01000487-UEPJ01000487.1-human-gut-metagenome-genome-assembly--contig:-NODE-487-length-53598-cov-44.691168_pt1 | contig 53598 bp, 55 predicted proteins | sample MGYA00242890_ERZ507896 | MGnify/ENA primary metagenome ERZ507896 (study PRJEB26167, sample SAMN06115508) | human gut metagenome | host: Homo sapiens | place: China:Qinghai | collected 2015-08-20...
ATTATTGGTAGCCGATTGTTTATAGTTATAAGATTTCGCCTTTTCCGCTATTTCAAAGAGATCATGCGGATATCCGTCAAGGTCGGGTGATTCCTTTGTAATATCATAATAAGCAGTGATCTCATCCCCATAATTTTTCTCTAAATAGCGCTGTAGTTCAAGCATCGCTATCCGCCAACCATACTCTTTTTTATCCTCCTCTGTCAATTCATCGATAGACTTGTAAATATTTACATTATTCACAATCTCTTTTGTCATCATACTCCGAGTACTTAATACCAATATTCCTAAATCCCACTTAAGCGTATCAAGTATAACTTTTTTATTTTCAATTTTATAAAGAGAGTCTACGATTAAGAATGCATGAGGTCCATATCTCCCTCGAGCAACTGGCTTATTAAAATAAGGTAACAACACGTCATCCCGTAAAAGTTCAACCATTGTATACAATTTCCCCTCGTCGCATAACAACGACATTTTAGACGAAGAGAACGAAGAAGAAAAATTATAGCCGGGTTGAAATATCTCATAATACGTGTATGGCTTTCCTCCTTTATCGTAACGGGTCTGAACTCCTAATGTATCGTTATAGAAAATGGCAAACCCGGTTTCGTCATAAATCTCGTACCTCAACTTATCTAACTCACTTGCGTTCGGGTCGTATTCAATCACATACCAGTTCTTTTCCATGTTAGACGGTGAAGACGCTTCATTATCTCCGCAGGAGCAAAACAGTACTCCCAACAACAATCCGCATATTAAAGTATTTATTTTCATAATCCTAATTCCCTTGTAATATACAATCTTCTCTGTTATTATTCACGATAGCTCCTTCGGTTTGTTCTATTTCTACCGCGGGTATAGGCAACACCCAACCTCCGTCCGGGTATTCCGGAAGGACGTAATATCCGCTATACAATCCGGGTGTATTATTACCCCCGTAAGCATAATCATAAACTTTGTGATTAATCTTTTTCAACTCCGGGTAATTCGGACAAACGGCATAGCGACGCAAATCGAACCAACGGTGTCCCTCGAAACATAATTCACGACGACGCTCTTTCCGAATCAAATCAATCAAATCTCTTCCGGTTGCTGTAATCGGTTGCAAATTATTAACCCGTTTATCCATCAATTTCTTCAAAGTTTCCCGTGCAAGTCCTTCTTGATTAGTCATAGCTAAAGCCTCTGCCAGATTCAAATATACTTCAGAGAAACGAATAACAAAATTATCGGATACAAACGAAAATTCCTCATTCACCTCATCAGCTTTTGTCTTACGGGGAATATAGTAATTCACGTTCGGGGCTTCTTCCTTAAAGAGTGTAAATTTCTTCCGACAGTCATTTGCTACATTCTCAACTACGCCATGTTCATCAAATAACTGAACTAACTCATCCGAAACCCGAAACCCGGACAAACCATCTGATTTGTTTTTTACCAACGGGAAAACCCTATTCACACAATGAGTTCCTTGCGTGAAAATTATTTCCGGAGAATTTACATCTATCCATGAAGTATCCTTGGCAGACGCTTTCGTTAAATCCTTTAAATTGTATTTTTTATTCGCCAACACGGCATTACATAAATCCGGTACCAAATCCCACTTTCCCATGTAACAATACACGCGCCCTAAAAAAGCTTGTGCCGCAGCTAGAGTTGCCCGCCGAACGGAAGTGGGTTGAAACCCTTCCAAATAGTGAATCGCTTGCTCCAAATCCTTTACAATTTGATGATACACGCTATCTATCGGGGCACGCGTATAATTTTTATCTTCCACGTATGGGGTCAACTTAATCGGAACCCCCAAATCCCGTGATGCCGTTACGGGATCATAAGGCTTGGCAAACAAGTTCACTAAATAAAAATAATAAGAAGCACGCAGGAAATAACATTGTCCTTTCACCGCATTACGGTCAGCTTCCGTGTCTTGTGTAAACTCCTCCACTTTGTCCAAAATCACGTTCAGCACGGCAATATGCTCATACAACCGTCCCCACGTCTTATCACTGTATAACTTCCCGTCAATATTGAAAGGATCTCCTTGCCAAATATAAAATCCGTTCAATTCTGTCAACGGGGAAGTTTTAGAAAACTTTCCTCTAACGAACGACTCCACATCATCATCCATCACAAGCAACCAAGGAAAATACGGACTTGTCTTTTTATCAACATTCAATGTAGTTTTAGTCCTCCCAAATACTCCGTGAGTCATATACCCGTTACCCACAAACAACTCGTTCAAATCCTTACAAGTAGTGGCATACGCATTATCCTGCGAATGTTCCTCCAAAAAGTCATCACACCCGGAAAATATTCCCAAAAGGAACATACAAACTAAAATAATATATCTTTTCATACGCTTCAAGTTTTAAAATGCGACATTCACGCTAACCGAATAAGTCGGCTGAACACCCACGTTAATTTTATCTGCTGAGCCGGATTGGGATGTCGGATCCTGCCCTTTCAATTCTTTTGCACTCCAAGTGAACAAATTCGTTCCCGACAAGGACACGTAAAGTGAACTGACTCCCATTCTTTTACATATATTATCATCAAAAACGTAACGCAAACTGATACTCTGCAATTTCAAATAATTACCACTCACGACCCGAACATCGGCATAATTGTACATCTCCCAAATATTGCTCCCGAAAGTATACGTTTCGTCCTTCCACCACGGACTAAGAGTTTTCACGTATTCATCCTTTTTCAATAATCCCGGTATATTCGTGTATTTTTCGTCCCCGGACACTTGCCAACGGTCAACCATTTCTCTTCGCAAATTCTGTATGGGTGATACTGCCATAGTAGTATTTTCCGGGTTGTACAATTTCAGTAACCGAATCTTAGAACCGATACTGTAAGCCAAATTAAAATTCAACACAAAACCGTTCCACGAGAACGTGTTCAATATACCTCCTTGCAAATAAGGTACGCGGCAACCGGAATATTTCATCACAGTTGTAAACACTTTCGAATTTGGCATATCGGCATATTGTTCGAAATATTCTTCCCCTACGCGAGCGAAATTAGGACGACCATCATTAGCGTCTAAGCCTGCAAACTCGTATGAATAGAACGAGTTTAAGGGTTTCCCGGAGATATGGGCATTTCCGTTCAAATAATCCTTGTAAGTGTAATCATCATGTAATGGATCATATTTATCCGTCTCTATCACTTTGTTTATCAATTTATTCACCACCTGTCCCAACTGCGGATCGATTTTCCAAGAAAATCCTTTACGATTTCCCCCCACTGCCGTGTTAATCGGGTTTATATTCAACGATACTTCGAGTCCTTGGTTCTCCACGGTTCCTTCATTCACGGCATAGGAAGCAACTCCATTCACCTGAGATACCTTTTTGGTCAGGAATGCATCCGTAGTCTTTTTATAATAATAAGAGAACGTTCCGTTCAACTTATTATTGAATAACGAGAAATCGACACTGGCATTAAAATTACCCGTCTTCTCCCATGCCAAATCCGGATTCGGGAAAGTTTTGATCGTCGAACCATATTCCTGAAATGCCTGATTCATTTCTCCCTTGACTACAATCAGATCAGGAGTCTGCGTCGGGTGCATCGTCCCTTGGTACCCGAAAGAAGCTTTCAACGAGAGATTATTTACCCAATACACACCCGCCAACACATCTTCCTTCATGTTCCAACGTCCCGAAACCGACCAAACCGGTAAAAATTTATCCCTCGACCGGTCTCCGAATGCATTGGAATAATCCACGCGCATATTAGCATTAAAAATATAACGATTCTGGTAACTGTAATTCAACGAACTGTAATATGAAAAACGGTTGGTCAGATTGTCTTTCAACACGCCCAATGCTTGATTGTTCTCTGTCAACCATTTCGCGTACGCACTATACTTCGTGTGATCGATATTCCCGATCTGCAATCCCCGTTCGGGAACATAGCAACGGAAAGTCTTTTGCAACCCGGTATAATTGGAAGAAGCTATTTCCATTCCTGCCATGAATGTCAACATATGATCTTGGGGTTCATCCAAAAACAAATGATAAGACCCCTGAAGGCGTGCCATCCAATTCTCGTTCCTCGTCCCGTTTTTCCGCAATTCTCCCCCATATGGAGCCTCCGTGGATGTCTGTATACTGGGTGAATTAAATTTATCATCTTTACCGAACTCACTGTCATCATCATAAGCATAATCTTTATCCGCAAGTCCCTTGATATAAGCCGTCTTCTCCCCGAAATACACGTCATTGTCCGTGTTTGATATCGTGTACGAGAATGTACCGCTCAACTTCAAATTATCCAATATATTATAATTCAAACTAGATGAGAAAGAAAGTGAATTTTTCTTAATTTTCTCGTAAGAATTATCCCGCTCATTCAAAATATTATACCAAACTTTAGTCCCGGAATACGTTTGCGGATAATAATAAAGCGAACCGTCTTCATTATAAACGGGAACAGCCCGGCTCGCATTATACGCGAAATCCATCACCCCCACGCTCGAAGGTGTATGGTTCTGCTCTTGAACGTTCCCGGACAATTTAAATTGAGCGTTAAACCGCGGATAAGTAATCGTAACATTCGTGTTCGCCGTGTAACGGTCGCTATCCTCTTTCCGGAGAACTCCATTCTGGCGATTATAGCCGACAGAAGCGTAATATTTCGCATGCTGCGACCCCCCGGAAAAAGATAGCGTGTGAGAATGCGAAAAAGCATCCCGGCAAAGAGTGTCGAACCAATCTGTATCCAACGTCTCGTAATAATCCACCAAACGGTTATATTCATCATAATCAATCAATCCATTCCGGAAATTCTCGTAAGCCTGCTCGTATCCCAACCACACGGCATCCGCAGGATATTCAAATTTTTTCTCTAAAATCTCTCGTGAATAAGCCACCCTCTCTGCCGAATTCATCACGTTCACCGAACGATCCGAGTAACGAGGACGGCGGGCTAATGTTCCTGAAAAACTGTATCTCACGCTCGGTGCACCGACTTTACCCTGTTTCGTGGTAATCACGATTACGCCATTAGCCGCCCGCGTTCCGTACAATGCCGTTGCCGAAGCATCTTTCAACACGTCGATCTGTTCGATGTCTTCCGGATTCAAGCCTGAAATAGCGTTACCCAACAGATTCACGAAGTCCAAATCATTCAATTGTGAAGGGTCCACGTTCACCGGGTCTTCTTGGATAATTCCGTCGATTACCCACAAAGGTTCCTGAGAGCCCAACACGGTAGAAGTTCCCCGAATACGCAAACGAGGGGCAGCACCTACCTGCCCCGAATTCTGCATAAACGTCATTCCCGGCACACGTCCCTCCAGCATCATGTCCAAAGTACTCATACCCGGGGTCATAATATCATCCATCTTCAATGTTGTTACTGCACTCGTCAACTCTCGCTTGTCTATCTTCTGGTACCCTTGATTCACGATTACCACTTCTTCCAACTCTTGGGACTCATCCTCCATGATTACCTTCATCATCTGCTGTCCCGTATACTTCACCTCTTTTCTCTTTTTACCAATAAACGTAAAACACAACACAACATCATCGCCGTCCGGGATCACTATCGTGAACTTCCCGTGCACATCGGTTGTCACCCCTTTCGTGGTCCCTTTTACCACAACCGATACTCCGGGTAACGTATCCTTATGAGCCGTTCCCAACACCACACCGGTCACTGTCCTCTTGTTCACCTGTTGCATCAGTGTCATACGCTTCAAAATGATCAACTCATCTTCAATCGTGTACATCAAGTTTGTACCTTTCAATACAATATCCAGAATTTCACGAATAGTCTTATCATGAACATTCATCGAAATCCCGTTTATCTTCTCCACGTCTGTCGCAGAATAGATAAAAGAGAAACCGGACTTTTGTTTCAACAAATCCATCACTTCAATCAAAGTTTTATCCTTGATATCCAAGTTCAATTTCATTTCCTGAGCGGATACGTTCGCCCAAAGCGAACCTGCCGACATCATTAAAAAAACAATTACCAATTTCATTGTTCTCACCAATTTAGAAAGTCCCGGGTCCCCCCGGAACAAAGAACGTAAATCCCCTTTTCCCATAAAATCTGTATCCTCTTAATTAAACATTAGTTTTTTCCTCACGCGAATTTTGTTTTCTATATCCAAAACGTACACGACAGATTTTATGGGTACATAAAACTAAACTATTTAAGGGAGAAATGCAATTTCTTTCTCTATAAAATCAAACATCTGTTAATATTATTACACCAAAACATTATAAAAGCCGAGTTTTTTAACCCGGCTTTTACACTAAAACACTAAATAACTACTTTCAGTCAATATAATTTCTATTCCTCCTCTACTCCATGCCAAACACCATATCTCGTTGCAATATCATGAGTATACGTTGTAATACCTGTTAGAAAGTTATATTTTCCTATAACGTTAAACACATTCCGAAGAGGAGCTTCAAAAGGACCTTTTATAGATGTTGGCACATGCGGGTAAGCCATGCCATTTTTCCCAATAAAGCGAAAACGAAGCTCATGAACTGTCGTCCCGCTAGATTTTTGTAATAGACTCATATGATTTACTATTGGCAAAACAAAATCTGCCATGTAAATATCTCCCTCTTTTTCAAAGGTTACGGCTTCAACATACACTCCATAGGCATCCCATCCCGACTCGTAATTTTCATCTTTATCCAACGTATCGTCAAATTTTCCATTTACATATGTACGCCACGGATCATCAAACATAACCACCCCGGCCAACTCTAAATCGGCAGGTATGGCAAACTTGCATTGAACTTTTATGGTATCTTCCTCAAACGTTGCGCCTTCCTTGGAGCGAATATCCACACTCTTGATATCAACCTCAAAAGGTTTGTAAGAATAATTATCATTAAATATCTGTATACCATTCAAATATCTGATATCCCATATCATCAGCCGTACTTTATCAGGCGTCCCGGCAACATAAGGCGCTGAAGAAGTACTTGGGGTTCCCGAATAATCAACATAATTGTATTGAGGCAAATATTTATTTCCTCCTGTCGTAGTATATTTTGCTGCCAATAAAGCCCTAAAAGGAGAATCCGCCCCCGTATCACTTTCTTCTAAAAACAACGATTGAGCGAACACTTTCAACACATTCCCCAAATCATCCAAAAAAGTGGCACGAGCACGAGCTGATACAAAATATTTAATATTCCATTTCGTGTCATCCACGCCACAAAACGCCATTCCCTCATTCGCACTCGGATAATAGTGTTTTATGAAACTTCCCTCGTATTTCGGCATATATATCAAATAATGGTCACTCTGCTTGGAATCCGGATTCTGCTTAAAATAATTTAGTACTTCTTGAGCCATCTCCTTCATATTCGTTTCTTGCATATCCAAATGCTTTTTATTGCTCTTGATATAATGCACCCTTACAAACTCTGGATTCACGTCATTCAATTCCAACCCAAATTTATTATCCACCCGATAACGCATAAAATTCTCGTAAAAGTAATTTTGAATATGCAATGTAACTCCCGACAAACGATAATGCCAATCTTCAACTTCCGGAACATCCGACGGAATATAATACACCACATTCAAATTATACTGTTTTTCAGGAGTATATGTTTCCCCGGGAGGAACTATTTCCTTCTCTTTCTCTGAACCGTCTTCTTTATACACATCCGTACAAGACGCAACAATAATGGACAAAAACATCCACAATAACAAGCCTACATTTTTCCTCATCATACTATAAGTTTATATCTTCAAATATATTCTAGTTTCTCTAGAAACGAATTGCCGGCAAAAATCGGGTACAACAAATTTTCTTTTTTAAACCACCACTCAATAATTATTTAGTAACCGGAAAAAATCTTTTCTATAAAGATACTTATTTTATACATACTTCATAATCCATATCTCCCTTTTTAACATGAAAAAATCACTGTACTCGATTTCAATATTCCGGAAAAAATAAAAGCGTCCGGGAAATCCCGAACGCTTTTAAAAATACACAGATACTATTTAAACAAAACTAATTACTTCCTAAACGCATGTATTCGTCGATCTCTGTAAATTGATCCGTGGAATAATCGCCTAATAGATGCTTCGCAAAATGGAACCATATTTTTCGTTTGAAAAAATCCAAAGACACTCCCCGATAACCGTGATTTTGACCGGGTAAAATTAGCATATCGAAATTCTTACCGGCCTTGATTAACGCATCCGCCATTCGGAAAGTGTTGGCAGGATGCACATTATTGTCGGCATCCCCGGCCACGAGCAATAAATGCCCTTTCAGGTTCTTTGCCAACTCGATATTGGTCGGGATATTGGGTTTCTCGAATTTTACATTTTCAATCGTACTCTTCGTGGAATCTTTCACATCCTCCGGGGCTTTTGCTTTTTTCTTGGTCACAGGCTTGGTAGCCCTTGCCTCTTTTATCCCGTGGTGTGTTTCTCCCCACCAAATGTTATAGATATTATTATCATGATTCCCGGCAGAAGATACAGCCGCCGTGTAAAAATTCGGATAGGTGCAGATTGCCGCCGTGGACATAAAGCCTCCCCCGGAATGACCGAATATTCCTACCCTTGACTTATCAATAAACGGGTAACGATCTGCCAGTTGTTCTATCCCGTACTTGTCATCAGCCAACGGGTAATCCCGCAGGTTGCCGTATCCGTAGGTGTGGTACCATCTGTCACGCAAAGGGCTTCCTCCCCGGTGTCCGAACGTAACCACGATAAAACCCACTTGTGCCAAAGCCGCATTATTAAATCCCGTTGAAACACTAAATTCCAAAGGAACTCCTTCAGTTTGCGGTCCCGGATACACGTAAGATATGATAGGGTACGTCTTCGTGGAATCGAAATCCGCCGGTTTCCACATGTAACCGAATAGGTCCGTTGAACCGTCTGCCGCTTTTACGGAGAAAGGTTCAGGCATACGCCAACCCGTTTCGTAAAGCCGGGACAAATCGGGAGATGCCAGTTCTACAACAACTTTCCCGTCCGTGTTTCTTATCACGCTCCGAGGTTCCAAATCAGCACGGGAATAATTGTCCACGAAATATTTCCCGCCAAATAAAAAGTTCGTTTTGTGCGTTGCCTGTTCCGGTGTCAATATTTTCACCCCTCCTTTCCCGTCAAAACGAACTTTATTCAGGCGAGCATAATAAGGACTCTCACCCTCTTTATCTTGCCCGTAAGCCTCAAAATAAATGGTTTGTCCCGTAGTATCTATCCGAACAATTTTCCCGGATGTCCAACCACCGGAAGTAACAGCATTCTTCAGGTTTCCCTCTCCGTCATACCGGTACCAATGCCCGTGCCCCGTGCGTTCCGACCACCAAAGAATTTCCTCCCCGTCTTTCAATACATGGAATTTAAATAGCTGATCATTAAAATAAGGTTCACATACTTCGTTAATCAACACTTTCACTTCTCCTGTTTCCGGGATTACCCGACACAACTCCATCTCATCACAAGTCCTTTTCTTGCGCGTGAAATAAAGCCTTTTAGCGGGGCGTCCGACACTGTACACGAATAATTTTTGATCTTTCCATTTTTCCACATCTAATTTCACTTCTTTTTTAGCGGAAATATCAAACAAGTGTAATTCATCCTGTTGCACGTGTTCATCCCCCGGCATGGCAAATTTGTATTTTTGCAACGTCGGACGTCCCGTGCCTAAAGTATTTACCAAATAAAGCTCCTCCATTTTTCTTTTGTCCTCACGCTCCGCGTAAAAGAATCTTGAATCTCCGAACCAAGTAATATCCGGTATTACCTTTTTCGTGGAATCCGCCGTCTTGGGCGCATAAGAATAACCTGTACGCCCGTCCGTTGTCAATTGTGTTTCCACGGAATCTTTCAGCGAAAATAAATACAGATTATGATTCTTAGCGTATACCGTGTAATTGCTATCCGGGGAAAGTTTGCCGTCGTATTTTATCGTCTTAGCCGGCTTCACCGGTGTTTTCGGATTTTTCTTTGTCGTGTCGGGAATCACTCGTTCCAAAGCGTTCGTCCGAAGGTCGTATTTAAATCTTACTCCCTCTGAAGTAAATTGCAAAACCTTCCCTTTCTCTTCCAAAGAAAAACCCGATAATTTAATATCCTTGTAATTAACAGGTTTATGCGTCACCCGGCTAATCTCACCCGCTAACTCTTTGCGGTCGAACAATTCACGATTCAACCCGGCTTTAGGGTCCACGAAATAATAACGTATCCCGTCTTTCGTTTCATATTTGTACCAGAATTTATCCGTCCCCTTCAAAACATTAGGTAACACACTTGTAGAACCGACCAGAGATTCTAAATTCAAAAAACGCTCCGCTTGTTTATAATTCGCCTTTTGCCCAACCCCGGAAAGGGAAAATAAACAAAGCAATATCCATAAAAAATACCTTACCATTATCTTTATTTCTTTTTGTACTCCTTGATGATTTCTTCAATCATTTCCGCCGTTAATTCATGCCCTTTCAGAAGAGGATAGCCTTCCCAACGTACGATACCTTCCGGATCAACCAGAATAGCATGAGGAACAGCTGTTATCCCCAAGGCTTTATGCAATACTTTCTTGGTATCGATAGCACTGTAATACTCTATCACGGGTTCTTTCATCGCTCTCACCCGTTCTTCTTTTTGACTACACATACCGATAACCACCAAGTCTTTTTTAAATTTCTTACTGAACTCATTCAAATCCGGAATCCCTTTCCGACAAGGGGCGCAAGCCGGTCCCCAAAAATCGATCAACAGGAATTTACCTTTCATTTTCGGCTCTTTGGTCAACCATTTTTCAACGACCAATTCGGGAGCTTTTTGATTCAAGAAAGATTTTGCCCACATCTTTTTTTCTACCTTATCCTCACTCCCGTATTTCTTAATAATATCTTCAATTACCTCCGCCGTCAACTTAATTCCTCCCAACGGATAGCCTTCCCAACGTACTATACCTTGAGGATCTATCAGTATCACGTGTGGAATCCCTGTAATTTCCAATTCTTTACTCATTCTCTTTTCCGTATCCACCGCACTATAATAATCAATAACAGGTTCTTTCATGGCTTTCACTTTCTCCGCTTTCTCGTAAGAAATCCCGATCACCACCAACTTATCTTTAAACCGCTCACTGAACTCGTTCAAATGAGATATCGCTTTTTTACACGGGCCGCACGTCGTTGCCCAAAAATCAATCAAAACAAATTTTCCTTTCGTATCCGGTCGATCCGTGATCCATTCTTCAACAACTAATTCCGGAGCCTTTTGATTGATAATCGATTTGGCATACAACCAAACTTTGTCTTGTTTTTGTTGTGAAAAAACAGGAAAAACAGACCACACGGCTATAAATAATAATACAACTCTTTTCATATATTCTTTTTTAATTCTTTAATTCATTTTCCAATACTTCCCGCATCTTTTCGCGTCCCATAAAACCTCTGAAAGAATTTTTTATATTCCCCTCCCTATCCACGATTAAATAATGAGGCAACCCTCCCATTTTAAACTGCTCATCTATCAAATAGCGGTAAGTTTCATTCGTCACCCGGTAATGGTCACCACTCATGTCCGGAATCATTTTCAACCAACGTTCTTCCGGTGAAGCCTTTGCCCCGGTAATAAACAAAAACTTAACCCCTTTTTTTTCGAATTCCTGTTTCACTTCCTCCATTTCATTCATCGCTCTCAAGCAGGATTTACAGTACACGTACCAGAAATCAACAAATACCACTTCTCCCCGGTAATCCGTCATGATACTGTCAAACACCTGTTCTTTCGGTACATTCGGAACCTTTCCGATCTTGTATCCCGGTTTTGCCAGATGTTCCGCCCATGCCTTATTTCCTTTCTCGTAGATATCGGTAAATAACTCTTTCACGTAAGGTGAAGCCGTTTGCATCAATGCCAGATGTTCCTTTCTTAAAGGCAGATCATTATTTACACGCGAATGGCAAACATGAGCTTTTTGTAAATCCAGTAAATAGCCTCCTTTATTTTCCAAAAAAGCCTGCAACTGTTCTTCCTTTCTAAAGTACGACAACATCTTGTTAATCGAATGATCAGGCAGAAGCATCAAATCATAACCGGCATCCGCAAAAATTGGCTGCAATATATTAAAGCAGGAGTATTTTGTATAAGGCAGATCTCTCGAATCTTTTGCTCCTTGATACGCCTTCTCAAAATTCGGATTCATCGAATAAATATCTTCTGCGCAATCCAACAACGCTTCCAATTGAGCATAGCGGAACCAACCTTCACCTTGTTTTTTCTTTTGCTTTGATAACTCTTTTAATCGACTATCATACAATTCTTTGCAATAAAGAATGTATTCATTTTCCGTCATTCCTTTGATTTTTTCCAAATCTACCGGATAACTACGGTTACGCTCACCTCGACAAAGCAAATATTGATTCAATTCCGAATAATCCCCTTCAAATTCTCCCCTTGTTTCCTTTGTATTCACGTAAAGCCTTGCATTCTCCCCCGGATTCAGGACAATCTCTAATTCCCCATCCATACACGCTAAAGAAAGATTCAACAACAAAGAACCGTGTTGCTCGAATTTTATCAGAGCTTTCCCGTTTTCATCCAGTGCAAATTCTCGTTTACCGGGCAGAAATCCACCCCATGACAAATATCCTTCCTTCTTCATTCCGGGTTCATAATCCTGCACTTGAACTTCTAAACAAGTCCGAGCACTTTTCAATACCGGGGACTGCCATTCCCGAACTTTCATTTTTTCAGTCTTCTGCGCGTACCCGCTTCCCAAAAGACACAACATCGCTACAACGACAAGAATAACTTTACGCTTCATTTTCATGCGATTAAAAAAAGGTTGTCCAAAAATTATCCCGGACAACCTCCAAAAAACAGCTACTTGTACTTACTAATAATTTCTTTAATTTTTGCAGTCGTCAAATCTATGCAAAGACCTTCCCAACGAACAATTCCTTTCGGATCAATCAATTGGACGTATGACAACACGTGCAAATCCATAGTCTTCCATATTTCCCCTTGCGGGTCACTCGCCAAATTGTACTCGATTTTAGGCTCGATTTCCAGTAATCGCTTAACGCCATCTTTGGCACAACCAATCACCACTAAATCATCGGCAAATTCCTTACTCCATTTGTTTAACTTTGGGATCGCTTTCCGGCAGGGACCACAGTGAAAACTGAAGAAATCCCGCAAAACAAACTTGCCTTTCGTTTTCGGTTCTTTCGGGTACCATTCCTTTATATTCCAATCCGGAGCTTTCTCTCCTAAAAACGGTTTTGCCATATTCCGGTCAACCCCTCCATTCTCGTAATCATTCTTTTTTAACAAATGCAGTAGGCTCATATTCTTTGCAAGAGTTTGTAACTCTTGTTATAGAAAAATCTGGATATTTGGCAGAATTGCAATCTCAAAATACTCCAGAAAGTGAAGCTGATATTGAAAACTTGCAAGAGTTAGTAAACGTTGCGGGTGAATTTGTTCCTGAAGAATCTGATAATGCTTTGGGTGAATTTTTACAACAAGTAGCATTGGTGTCAGATCTTGACGGTATGGACGATATTTCAAACAACGTTACTTTAATGACTTTACACTCTGCTAAAGGTTTGGAATTTCCTGTGGTATTTTTAGCAGGTTGTGATGAAGGGGTATTCCCGCATCAAAGAACATTCAATATCCCTTCAGAAATGGAAGAAGAACGTCGTTTAATGTATGTAGGCGTTACTCGTGCAGAAGAAAAATTGTATCTGTCTTCTGCTAAACGTCGTCAAATGTGGGGTGAATACAAATATTATAACCCTTCAAGATTTATTGATGAAATTCCTCGTCAACTTCTTAACTCTATCGGTTTTGAAGGTTCTACAAGCGGAACTTCAACATTCCAAAATGCTGTATCAAAAGCTCGTACAGGCAAATCTGATTTTTCATATTCTGCAGCTCAATCTGACAGTTACGGATATGTAAAACCATCTTCAGGATTTGGAAAAGGTTTTGTTGCTCCGACAAGAGGACTTGCAACAGGAAATTCTCAAAGCGACAGACAAAGACAAAATTCTTCATACTACAACCAACCTCAAAGGACTCCAAGTCGTACGATTTTGGTTAAATCAAAAGAAAATAAACAACGTGATGAAGAAAAAGTAAAAGAATTTTTCAAAGATAATGCTATAAAACGTATGCTCGAAGAAAAAAGACAAAAAGAGCGTATGCAACAGGAAGCGGAAGCAGAACGTCAAAAGAAAATGGAAACTACAACTCCTATTGAATATGTGTTTAATGAGGGAGAAAGAGTTTTCCATGACAAGCTCGGTATAGGACATATCAAAGAAGTTACCCAAATCGGTGACAGTATGATGTACACAATAGACTTTGGCCGTCAGGGTGTAAAGGCTATGGACGCAGCTTATGCAAAATTGAAAAAATTCTAATCTTCAATATTTTTAACAAAAATACTAAAGAATTCAGCTAAAGTTATACCCATAGCGTTGCATATTGCATTTATAGTTGAAATTTTAATATCTTTAGTTCCTTTTTCAGCATAACTTACACAACTTTTTGATAAATCAGCTGACCATGCAAGTTTTTCAGCTGTCAAATGTTTGCTTTTTCTAAGTTCAGATATTCTTTTTGCAATATGTTCATTAATACTCATATAATAATACCATTTAATTAATATTGACATATTAATACTAATTTAGTAAAATTAAATTCTATATAGTGGTATTACTATAAAGAACTATAACGAATAGGGAATTGATAATGAATTTGAATGCAACTCAAATAAAAATCTTAGAGGTATTATCATCTGGGAAAACTGCAAAACAAGCAATGTTTGATTTGAATTTATCAAAATCTGAATATTATAAATTATTTAATAATTGTAAAATTCAATTGAATGCTAAAAATAAAATAGAGACATTGTTAAAAGCTATAACTTTGCAAATTATAGATAAAAATAGTTGTAAACAGAAATAAATTTATTTTTACTTTATTTTATCTAAAAAAAGTAGTTTGGACTGCCAAGAATAGGACTTCTTCTGAATTGACGTAATAATGTTGCTGAATAAGGTAATTCCTCGTACATTTTTAATTCTTCTGGGAATGGTGATACTTTCATTCCTGTGTATGTTTCTATGATTTTTTTGTCATATTCTTCAATCCCTGATGATTGTGTTAATTCTACATTTTTTATAGTTCCGTCTTTTGTGATAATACATTTCATTACAGGTTCTTGTGGAATGTATGAGTATATTGTCGGAATTCTATCAAATAAATAATTGCTGACTTTTTGTATGTATTTTTGATATGCTTGTTTAACTTCTTCAGGAGGCTCGACAGGCATGATTGACATTCTTGCTGTTTGATATTTTTGGACTTTGTGTTGAAATCCGCTTGTCATTACGATGTTTGCAAGGTTTGATTCTTTTGGGAAAGGTTTGAACGGAGCTGATTTTTGAACAGCTTCAATTACAGCTTTATCAAAATTTGTTCCGCTTGCCTGCTTAACTTGAATATCGGTAACGCTTCCGTCAGGGTGTATTGTATAACTTACTGCAGATACTGCATCTTCAGGTCCTGTGTATTTGAGATTGCTTTTTACTATGTTTTGAACTTCTTTGCCATATTCATCAACGAATTTGTTTACATCAAAGTCATCTGCAAATGCAAAATTTGTTAATAACCCGACAAATATAAGTAATTGTATAATTTTTTTTAACATTTTAGCTCCTCATTTTAGAATTTACCAGTTGATAGGAATAAATATAGGAGGATAAATTCTTGTATTTTTATTCATGTCAAATGTGTATTTGATTTCTTTCTTTTTTAATATGGCAGGAGGTTCAGGTAGTCTGTAACCTGTTAATGTTTTTATAATATTGTTATCATATCTTTTAGAACCAGAAGATGATAATATTTCAACTTTTTTGATAGTTCCATTTGGTAAGATTGTTATTTCAAATACTGCACTGTCAGTTATCCAAGAATAAGATGTTGGAAAACGTTTTTTTATTAGTTCTCTAACTTTATAATAATAGCGATTATCAATTTGTTGTGCGTTTGGAGTATCTTTGACATAAACATTATTATGCACATTGTAAGTATTTGTGAAATTGAAATCGTAATTAATATTTATGCTGTCATATTTAATATCAGGAGGAAAAGGTTTAAATGGAGCTGATTTTTGAACAGCTTCAATTAATTGTTTGTTGAGTTCTTCGTCTTCTGATGATATAACTTTTATGTTTTCAACAGAACCATTTTTATTTACAGTAAACGATAATGTTGCCTGTGTATTTTTTTCTCCTTTATATTTAAAATTTGTATTGATTTGTTCTTGTAAATATTTATTATATTCTTGAATCGTTTGATTATCAGATTCTGCAAATGTAATATTTCCTGTTAAAAATGCAAGAATACCAAAAATTATAAACCATTTTTTCATACATCAACCCTCTTTAATTTTTTATGAAATTTTTATTAAAAAAAGATCTTTTAATTTTGTTTTCTAATTCGATTTTAAGTTTATACTAAAATCTGATTGGTGGGTGAAGCGGCACGCTCCCTCTTTAGTTTAGACAAAATAAGTTTGTACAAAACCTATGTGGCGGATGAAGCGGCACGCTTCATTTGAAACGTCGCATCATTTTCATAGCTTTATTCATTGCATGCTTGCCAAGTTTCCCTTTGAAACCGCTAAGACCACCCATGTTACCCATTTTACTCATGTCAGGCATGTTTCCCATTTTGCCGAACATGTTTTTCATATCTGACATGCCTTTCATCATCATTCTCATTTGTTCAAACTGTTTCACGTATGTATTTATTTCTGCTAAATCCATACCGCAGCCTTTTGCAATACGTTTTTTACGGCTTGTATTAAGCAAGTCAGGATTTGAACGTTCTTCAGGTGTCATACTGGAGATGAACACTTCCATTTTTTTGAATTGCTTGTCACCTTCATGAGAAATCTTATCTCTGTCATCTTTGCCTATATTAAGACCAAGCATGCCAAGTAGGTTGCCCATAGAACCGAAAGCTTGCATTTGTTTTTGCATTTTCAAGAAATCATTGTAAGAAAAGTTATTCTTACTCATTTTTTCTTCAAGTTCACGAGCTTGTTTTTCATCAAAAACTTCCTGTGCACGTTCTACAAGTGATACTATATCACCCATTCCTAAAATACGTGTAGCCATGCGTTCAGGGTAAAAATCTTCCAGGGCATTAAGTTTTTCGCCTGTACCTGTCAATTTAATAGGTTTTCCTGTGCAGTATACAACGCTTAAAGCAGATCCGCCTCTGCTGTCACCATCGAGTTTTGTCAATACAAGACCTGTAAGACCTAATTGAGCATCAAAGTTTTCAGCTACATTTACAGCTTCTTGTCCTGTCATTGAATCAATTACAAGAAGTTTTTCAGTCGGGTGGAAAATTCTGTCTATTAAAAGAAGTTCCGCCATCATGTCAGTATCGATTTGTAATCGGCCTGCAGTATCTAAAATAAGTGTATTAAATCCGTTTTGGTTAGCATAATCAATTGCACCGCGTACAATTTGTTGAACGTCTTTGCAATCAGGGATTGTAAAGACTTCATTTTCAATTTCTTTACCAAGAGTTTGTAATTGAGAAATAGCTGCGGGTCTATATACGTCACATGCTACAAGGAGTGGTTTTCTGCCTTCTTTTTTTAATTTAACTGCAAGTTTAGCAGATGATGTTGTCTTACCTGACCCTTGAAGACCAAGCATCATAATCATGTTTGGATTACCTGAAAAATCAAGCGGTTTAGCTTCTTTTCCAAGTAAGTTTATAAGTTCATCGTGAACAATTTTGATTAATTGTTGAGAAGGATCAACGCCTTCTAAAACTTTTTCACCTTCAGCTTTATCTTTAATAGAAGATATGAAAGCTTTTACAACACGTAAATTTACATCAGCATCTAATAGTGCTCGTCTAATTTCTCTGAGAGCTTCCTGCATATTATCTTGAGTAAGCTCTTTGCCTCGAGTTTTACTGATTATTTCCTGTAATTTTTCACTTAAACTATCAAACATATTTGAATTATATCATAAACTAATCTTCAATGTTATCGTAATTCATGTCAGTTTTTATATCATCTTTATGTTTGTCTTTATATTTTTCATAAGCAATTATTGCAGGAACGGAAATTGGAAAAGTGAGGACTGTTACTATTCCTAAAAGACCTTTTTTAAATCCCGGTTTGTTAGATGGATCTGGGTTTTCAGGAGCATCTAAATCACAACCATAGTCTTCACCTACGCCAAAATTAATTTTATCTGAAATTGGTTGGGTTATATTATCTGCATTGTTTTGTAAAAATGATTTTGTATTGTTTGTTAAAAATTTTCTTACGTTAGCTGATGTGATTGATTGTATTCGCATTATAATTCCTTTATAAATTGCTTTTGCATGAATTATAAGTCGAAAAAGATTTATTTATGCTACTTTCATAGTAAAAATTTTACATTATTTTACAAATTTTTTTATTTGTAAAACATCATACATTTTTATGATTTCATTTCAAATCTCGTTTGCTAATATATAACCATACTCCTTAGAGAACTAAGATACACATATCCCTAATCAACAGCTATGCACTTCAAATGTACATAGCTTTTTTTTATGTTTATTCAGGAATTTCCATGCACATACAGTGAATTCCTCCATATTGTTCGGCGAAAAGTTTTTTTTCTATGGCATTATTTTCACCTGATACAAAATATACTTTGTCAACGTATGGTTTTATTTTATCTAAAAATGCTTGTTCAAGACTAAATCCCGTTTTTTCTTTGATTTCATCTGTTAGTCCAAGGCTTTCATCAAGATGTGATTTATTCGTTATATATACAACTTCATTTTTATCGTTAATTAATACATTTGCGTTCATATAATTTTGTAGTTGTTTTAGGAGATAAGAATTTTTATTTCCATCTTGATCTCCGAAAATTTCGAAAAGTCTTGATGGCACTTTAATAGGTTTGTAGCCTGCTTTTAGGAGTGAAGTTTCAACATCTTTCATATTTGCATAAGGATTTATGCTGAGAATTTTTTTAAATTGGTTAAAATATGTAGCAGTTTTCGCAAATGGAATTCTAAATTTTTCTCTTTCATCTTCAGTTACTTTAAATGCTGCATTTTTAATGTTTTCAAATCCTTTGGCAAGAGTTTCAAGCATGGTGTTATCATCAGCAATAAGTACTTTTTTATCTTTTAGAGGTCTTAAAAATAAATCAATATGAAAATCAGCTTGAGGAATTGGATAGATATTTTTTATTTTGAATATTTGTTGTAACTCTTCAATACTGAATTTTTTTAATTCATTTTGACCGATAAGAAGTTCGTCTTCTCCTTGTTTATTTTTGGTAATAAAATAATTTCCGCCTTTGATATGAGTTTTGGATAATATATTTTTTAGTAATTTGCTATTTTTTTCTAATTCAAAATCATATATTTTTTTATCAATATATTCAGAGCCTTCAGGAGTTGGAATTTCTACAAATTCCTTTCCATTTTTTTTGACGATAGGAAGATTATATAGTAGATCAACATATTCTTGTTGATCTTTAACGTTCATCATTTCATGAATAAATTCTTGAAATTTGTTGTTTTTTAAATTAAAGAAATTCTTTAATGTTTCTGTTTTTGGAGAGTTTTCAAATGCTAATAAAGAATCTCCAATGATTCCCCAATAATCTTGTGCCCAACAACCTTTGTTGTTTTGGGTATATTCAAATCTGTCTGTTTTCAAACGAGGTTTTACAGGTGAATTTTCCAATAAATATACTTTGAAATTTTCAATTTCTCCAATTTTTCTCATTTCTTCTGCTATGCCTTCAAAATTTGAATTCATAACAAATCCTTTTAATCTTCTGGCATCGTATCCTTGGAAGTTAATATTTTGTTGTGTATTGTTAATTTTCATACCTAAAGGAAGTATTGTAAAAAATTTTTTTGCTAATTAAATAATAGTTTTTAATATATCTTGACAAAATATTTTGATATAATAAAATAAAGATACGTCCAAACAACTGAATGGAGGAGTGCCAGAGCGGTTGATTGGAGCAGTCTTGAAAACTGTCGTACGTTCACGCGTACCGTGGGTTCGAATCCCACCTCCTCCTAATTTTAAAAGCCACCTTCAAAGGTGGCTTTTTTAATGAAATTGTTTTATGCCCAGTTATATTTATAATTTTCGTAATCATTTAAGAGTTCTTCTTTGTTGATTTTTTCTTTAATTTTAAATATACACATTGTATCCATTGTATCAATGATGTCTAAATATTTAAGAATATAATGGTATTCTTCTCTATTATTAAAATCATGAATTAATATTGTAGTATTTTTATTACAATTTAAAATAGTTTGTATTGTACAAGCTACTCTAAATCTTCCATCAATAAATACGAAATCAAAATTATTGTTTTCTTTAAAAATTTCACTAGAATATAATGGATATAAATTTTTGGCTTTTGGATCTTGTGGTATTCCTAAAAAACCTACTTCTCCAATATTTATATATCTAAATTTTAGTCGTTTTTCTTGTTTTATAAATTCCCATTTTTCAAGATATTTAATCCAATTAGGATCAGATTCAATGGATGTTACATTTTTTATATCTGTTTGTAATAAGACAAGAAATGTGGAACCTCCTGAGCCAAATTCAAGATAATTTTTGCAGTTTTTGCAGTGTTTAATTAAAAAATTCTGTTCTTTTTCAGAAAGAGCAATAGGAAAGAGTTTTGGACTAATAGATTTTTGGTCCGATTTTAATAAGAATTTATTTTTAATTTGTATAAATTTATTTTTTATGAATTTACGCATTTTTACCTAAAAGTTTTATATACTATTCATAAATTTATCATTCATATATTTGATAATGCAATTATTTAATATAATTAAATGGTGTTTTAATATTTTAAAATCCACAATTAGTATATTATGAATTGTCAAAATTACTATTAAAAATACTTAAATCGACTGTTAATTTAGATATAAATTTGTATTTTTTATCATCTTATTTTTCCTGATTGATAACCTGTCCATAAATATATTGCAGGTAAGAATTTTTCGACTCCAAGTTTTTTGATAAAAGGTATTTCTGCCATAATTAATGCTCCTGATATAACATCTATATTGGCTAAGGAATCTATAAATTTTACATGTCTTTCATTTTCTGTGCCTGTAGTTTTATTTATTTTATTTGAAATTTTTGAAGCTAAATACATACCACTAAAAATTCCTGCAAGTAGTGTGAGTGCTTTTATTTTATTATTATTAGTTAGGGGAGTTAAGGCACACAATTTTAATAATGGTTTAATTAAAAGAGTTGGTATAACAGCATTAAAAAATTGAAATATCCCTTCATGTATTTTGTTTTTTGGGTTGGAGTTTTTATCTGTAATTATACCTCCAGATATTCCCCCAATAATACTTCCTGTACTGAGCATTATCATTTCTTTTTCGGCATATTTAAGTTTGTTAATAGGATTTTTTTGATGTTTTGAAATTATTAATAGGGGTAATATAGTTCCGAGTAAAGAGCCACTAGCTATACCAATTTGACCACCAAGAGTTAATGGTTCTCTTTTAGGTTTGCTGAAGAAATGATCATTTCTGTTATGCTTAAAACCAAAAGCAGAAAAAGTTTTGCTTATGTTATTGTTAATAGGGGGTATCATAATTAGATCTTTAACATATCCTTAATTTTTCCATAATTTTAATGCCATATTATATTATATCGAAATATATTATTGTCAATATAGAAGGTATAAGTTGGAAAATTGATATGCAATTAATATTTAATGTTATAGTACTAATCCCATTGACGAGAGTTTAAGTTTTCTCTTAAAAGATTATGTTCAGATAAATAATCAAGTATTCTGAAATTTAAAAGGTTTCTGTAATCTCTCATTGCAGGCGTAAAATTCCCTACACTTTTTGGACTTTTTCCTTTTAATTCTTCTATTTTTTTACTTGTAATCATACCGGTTTTGTATCTGTTAGGTTTGTACACTGTCCAAGCTTCGTGAGGGTAAAATGATGATCTGCATTCATTTGTATTTTCATTAATCAACATTTGTTCAAATAAGTCTAATGGCATATTATGAAACTCTTGTTTTATTTCATTTTTATATGGCATTAATTTTTCAGGAAGTTGTACTGATGGAATGGAGATTTCTTCATCATCATAATATCTTTTTTCAATATAATCCATACAGCCAATTCCAAAAATCCTTATAGATTTTGCAAAATCTTCTAATATACCGTCTTCTTCTGCTATTTCTGACATGATATCTAAGAATGAACTAGCTCCTTTTCCAGTATCAATATAATCTGTAATTACAATTTTTTTCCCTGTTTTTTTATGAACATCAACGATATGTTGTGGATCTGCTTGGATACTTTTTAAATATCTTTTATATGCTTTTTTCTCTTCAGGTGTTGGAGCATATCTATCCATACGAATCAGACCTTCGTTTCTGTCATATCGGTACCAGTTTTTTGAAAAAGCTACAAATTTATAATCGTCTATACCGTCTTTCATCCATAAGGCAGTATTTAAAAACCATTTTGGACTTCTGCCAAGACATAAGATTGGTTCATCTTTTAGCCCCCTGTATAGATCACATACATCAAGGAATTCTTCCATAATTCTATCATTCATTAAGGGAAGATATGCTTTTTTTTCGTTTTCCAATTCATTTGTTTTTACATCTTTATTGAATTCTATACATTTTTTTCTAAGTATTTGTTTCATAGTTGGAGATAGACTTTTGTATTCAAAATAGTCTATATCAGGAACTCTTCTTGTGTTTCTATTATCTCCTTCAAATGAAAGGAAATTTAATTTATTTTGATAATATTTATAGTTTAATAAATTTGCTTGTGTAGGATACAGATTTTGTTTTATTGTATTTTTATTTGTTTCAGAATTAATGTTTTGAGAAAAATTAATTTTATTTTGAGATGAGTAGTTAAGAAAAACACTTTGAATTTTCATATAATTCTCCTATTTTTTTTGCATGAAAACTCAAGAAAAAAATTTTTTGCTATTATTTTATATTTATATTATTCGTATTAGTTTGAATGTATAAATTAATTTGCATATAATAATAATATGAAATATTGTAATGAATGCGGAGCAGAATTAATAGAAAAAGAATGTATAAATTTTGGTATAAGTGACGGATTTATTCCTTATTGTCCTGTATGTAATGAATTTAGATTCCCAAAATATAATGTGGCTGTTAGTGCAGTGATATTTAATCCTGATTATTCTAAAATTTTATTAATTCATCAATATGGCAGACCTAGAAATATTCTAGTTGCTGGTTATGTAAATAAAGGGGAAAATCTTTCTTCAGCACTTGTGAGAGAAATAAAAGAAGAAGTCAATCTTGATGTAAAATCATATAAATTTAACGAATCAGAATATTATAATGGTTCAAATACACTGATCTGCAATTTTATAGTTCAGGCCGAAAATGAAAATTTTATATTGTCACAAGAAGTTGACGGTGCTGAATGGTTTGATATTGAAACTGCAAAAGATGTTATTTATAAAGGCGGACTTGCGGAAAAATTTTTAAATATTGCTATTTCAAAACTTCCTGCACTTATGCTATAATCATGCATAATTGAAAGGATAAAATTTAATGAAGACTATAAAATTAACGAAAATGCAAGGTTGTGGAAATGATTTTGTAATTATTGATTACCCTGAATTTGAAAAGACCGGAATGAAAATGGATGAACTTGCAAAAAAAGTTTGTGATAGAAATTTTGGAGTCGGTGCAGATGGTATGATTATTCCAAAACTTGATACAAAAGACACTGATTTGGGCTGGTATTTTTATAATTCAGACGGTTCTACTGCTCAAATGTGTGGAAATGGTATGAGATGTTTTGCCAAATATGCTTATGATAACAAACTTGTTGATAAAAAAGCATTTAGTGTTCAAACTCTTGCAGGTGTTATAAAACCAGAACTTTTAGAAAACGGTTTAATCAAAGTAAATATGGGCAAACCTATTTTAGAGGATAAAAAAATTCCTTTCTGGGGCGAAAGAAAATTGACTGCTCTTGATAGAGAATTTGAAATTACACCTGTTTCTATGGGAAATCCTCATTGTGTAATTATTACAGATGAAGATCCTATGGAATTGGCTGTTAAATACGGACCTGTGATTGAAAAACACGAATATTTCCCTGAAAAAACTAATACTGAATTTGTTAAAGTTAAGTCTCGTATGGAAATTGATATGAGAGTGTATGAAAGAGGTTGTGGAATTACTTTAGCTTGCGGTACAGGAGCATGTGCCAGCGTTGTTTCATGTGTTTTAAATAACTTAACAGAACAAAAAGTTAAAGTTAATCTTTTAGGTGGGCCTGTATTCGTTGAATGGCAAGGTTCTAAAGACGATACTGAGAAAGATATTTTCTTAATCGGTTCTGCAAATTATAGCTTTTTTGCAGAGTATATATTGTAAAATCTCGTATTTCCATGGTAATATTGATTTATAGCCAAAATATAAAAAGGAGAAAATAAAATGAAAAATTATGAATTATTAACTGTATTTAAGCCAAATTTAGATGCAGAAGAAGTAGATAAAGCAGTTGAAAGATTAGGCGCTTTAGTTTCTGAATTAGGCGGTAAAGTTGAATCTACAGATAAAACTGGTAGAAAAAAATTAGCTTACGATATCCAAAACTTTAGAGATGGATTTTTCGTAACTACAGTTTTAAGCTTACCTGCTGAAAAAGTTGCTGAATTCAGACGTCAATTAAGATTAAGCGACAATATTTTAAGAACAATGTTCTTAGAATCATCAAAAGCAGCAGTTTAGTTAAAAAGAAAGGATATATTTGTAAAACTCTTTGCAAATATATATGATGGGTGAAAGATGTCACTTGCAAAATCAGTAGTTACAGGAACAGTTTATAGAGCACCGGAAAAACGTTTTACTCAAAATAACGTTGCAGTGTCTGCTTTTGTTCTTAATATCGGCGAAAGAGAAGAAACTTTGATTAGAGTATTATCAAAAAGAAATGCTCTTGATGAAATTGTTTCTTCATTGACTAAAGGTGAAAGAGTTCTTGTAGAAGGCAGACTTCAAACAGCTGCTGTTAAAATGGACGATGGCTCTGAAAAAAGAATCTATGAAATCGATGCTAATACAATCGAAATTTTAGGTGAAGGAGCTTCAGTTCCTGCAAACCAAAAATTTGGAACAGAAGAAATCGTTAAATTTGAATCAGATGACATGTCAAATGAATTGATTAACGAAGACGAAATTCCATTCTAGGAGCGTAGCCGCTCCATCCGCCAATTAGATTTTGCATAACTTTGCAAAATGTTGGCTAAAGAAAAAGGAGCATAGTCGCTCCACCAGTTAAATTTAACAGACTGGAAAAAATATAAAAATAATAAGTAGTACAAAATAAAATAGGCTAGAAAGGCTAAATGAAAAAAATGGCAAGACAAGACGCATCAGATAAGAAAAAACGTAAAAATTGCAGTCTTTGTGCAGACAAAGTAGAAGCAATTGATTACAAAGATGCAGCTAAATTAAAAAGATACTTGACTGAAGCAGGAAAAATTATTCCTCGCAGAATTACAGGTAACTGTGCTAAGCACCAAAGAATGATTGTAAGAGCAATCAAACGTGCTAGAGAAGCTGCAATTATCGATTACGTTTTCGATTAATTTGAAAGAAAAAGACCGATAAATTTTTTATCGGTCTTTTTTTTATTTTTTATTTTCAAAAATTATTTTGTAATACATATCTGCTTTTATATATTTATTTATTGGTTTCTTTTTCCACAATTTTATATTAATTTCTGCAGGTAGTCTTCTAACTGAAAACATTAAGTCATTTTGCATTGGAGAAATATTATTACAGCCGTCTTTATACCTACAGCTTCCACCTAGATGTATGTAATCTCTAAATGTTGATATATCTTTTGTTGCGTTATTGTATTCTGAATACATTTTTATATTTTTTGTATCAAATATATACATATAATCATATCCAAAATCTTTGGCATTTAATCCTGATAATTGGATTACATATCTTGATGATTTTCCGTTTATGTTTGATCTATATTTCAAGAATTTTTTTGTTAATTCGTACTTAGCAACAATTAATTTTTCTTTTTCATCATGTTGCAATGAAATAGGTAAAAAGTTAGAATAATTAGATGTGCAAAATTCTTTGTTAGTACCAATATCCCAAGGTATGTATGGCATGCTCAATCCGACCAAAGTATTTGGGTTATTCATTAGAACACTGACTTTTGATGGACCTTGAATATTTTCGTGATAATCACCTTTATAGTTTAATTGGTTACATTTAATTGAACCCCACCAAGGTTTGTTATCCACTATGCTGCCGAAGACAGCTGTGTTTGGTTCATAATTCTCTTTGGTAAACAGTGAATTTTTAACATGTTGTTTTCTAATATCAAATATTTGCTGTCTAGATAAATAGTCATATTCAGATGTAGGATTTATTTTTAGTGCTTGAAAAGTTGAATAATCATTAATTTTTAAAATATTTTTATCGTTATGTCCGGAAATAAAAAATGGGAAAAAATAAAATATAATCACTAAGAATATAATAATTTTAGCAGACACTAATATACTTACCGGTAATTTTTCTAATAAAAGTGGAGCATTAAATTTACTCTCATGTTTATCAAGTCTTTCTTCTAAATCCCGCAAGGTTTTGTCATAGTAGGTACAATCTTTTAGATTTTGTTTTGCAATCTCATTATTAGGATCAATTTCTAAAATTTTTTTATATGTGAAAATAGCATTATCATAATCGTCGATTAATTCATAATAAAATCCTTTTAAAGATAGAATTTCTGTATTTTCTGGATCAAAAGTGAGAAGCTCATCTATTTCATTTATTAGTTTTTCTATTTCGTCTTTTTTTGATTTTAAATTTGAGGGTTCAATAGTCTCAATAAAACTTTCAATTTTTTCAAGTCTTGATTGGAATTCTTCTTTATTCATATTATTACCCTCTATATTTTCTTTCTCTTAATTTGTCTGCGATAAGCCAAATATCAATTATAAATGATGCAATTATCATTACAAAAAATGGTAAACATACTATAAATAAGTTATCTTTGTATGCAGATTCAATTAAGTCTTTTGCGGTATATGAAGATATAATGCCTATCGTAAACAATACAATTGACAAATATTTGAAATTTACTTCTCCTTGGTTAGATAATATTTGTTTAAAACCTTTGTTTAAATAATTATCAATTTTTTCTTTAATATCATCAGTGTTACCAGGACCTCTAAAATTATATGTAAAATTATTTACATTTCTTGTGTAGTCAATAATTTTATAAATTGTCCGCATAGGAAAACTTGATGTATTTGAAAGAGAAAATGTTTTATTATTCAAGACTGTAAAATTTAATACAATTTCTTTCAATACGGTTGTATACCCGTATTTTGTCCTCATAAGATCTGTGATAATAGTAAGTTCAAGTGAATTTATATCACTATATCCGCATACAAAATTGTATTGTGGTCTGTTGAAATGGAAATTTATTCTTCCTTGTAAAAAGTCTATAGATTTAAGATTTAATTTAGAATTAAATTCCTTTAAAGCTTTTTGTCTTGTTATAATAGATAAAATAAAACCTAAATAGACAACTAATGGCAAAATTATAAATAAAACCCAAGCCATCCAAAAACCGTCAGGTTCTGTTGCGAATACAGTATTAAACGCATCTTTTACCCAATTACAAAAACTCTCTATAGATGCAGCTTCGGAGACATTCATAAAGTAAGCTAATAAAAGAGCAACAGTATAAATTATGCTGAATATTCCCCACATTATGGGCATACTTAATGAAGTTTTTTGTGAAACGTTATTTATATGCATATAACCAACCTTTTTTCATTATACAGATTTTTAGGAAATTGTAAATATGAATTTAGTTTTGTTCAATTAATTTTAATCTTTGTTTAGTTGACGGGTGAGTTGAAAAATATTGTAGATATTCAGGCATTTTGTCTTTTTTCTCTAAGAATTTGAAAAATTCGACAGCGCCTCTATTTCGACCATATAATTTGTATACTATTTTGTTTGCGTATAAGTCAGCTTCTTTTTCTTGTTTTCTTGAATAGTTTAAGTTATTCAAGTCAGAAATACTGTTTATAGTTATATCTAAATTATTATTTCCAACAGAAAATATTGATATCACAGCAGATATAATAATTTGTCTGCTTATAGTTTTTAAATGATCTCTATGTGCGTAATGTCCGAGTTCATGTGCAAGTATAAATGTTAGAACTTCTTCATCTTTAATTTCTTTTAATAGACCTTTTGTGAAAAATATTGTACCGTTTGGTGTTACAAAGGCATTTATTTCTTTTTTGTTAATTTCATAGATAGGAAACTTTGATTTGCCTTGTAATTTTTTATCTAAAGGTACAATTTCATCTCTTATATTTTCAAGCACTCGAATTTCTTCTTCTTGATTATTCACAGTTGGTTGAATATTATAAGAAAAAGCATGTTCAATTTTCATTTGGGTTTCATCTGACATTCTGTCAATAAAAAAATTTCCGATTGTATCTGCAAAAATATATAGTGCAAAAAGTAACGCTGCTATACCTGAAATTAAAATTATAAATTCAATTCCGACATTAGATTTCCCGACATTTACATTGTCTTCTATTACGTTTAAATATCTTTCTTCCAGACTTTTATTCATAAGTTATTGCTGTTCCGTATGCAATGATTGCACATTGAGGTACACTTTCTTGACCGTATGTATCATTTATCATAACAGATTCTATACGGGTATTTATTATAAAATTCGCTCCTCTTGCTTTTTCTCTCATGCGTAAAACCGCTTCTCTTCTGCCTCTGTCAAGAATAGATTCAAAAGTAGTCAATCTGCCACCGAAGAAATTTTTCAAAGATGCAACGAAGTTTTTAAAATAATCGCCGCTGATTACGCATTCACCTGTCACAAGTTCTACTTTTTTAATTTTTTTATTTGTATGCCAAGTTTTTGCACCGAAGTTTACAATAGGTTTTCTAATTAAGGCAATTTCTCTTTTTTTAATATTTTCAAAATGTTTTTTTTCTATTACTGTACCTGTAATAAAAGTTATTCCCAAAATTACAAGTAGAAATATTATATCACTCATCTTATGTTTTATCCTTTAGGTTCAACTTTTACTGCAGTACCATATGCGTATACTTCAGCAGCACCGACTGTAACTGATGATGTTGCTAATCTTATATTTACAACTGCATTTGCTCCCATTCGAATTGCTTGTTCTTGCATTCTCGCAATAGCTTCCTTGCGAGCTTCGCTTAAAAGTTCTGTATAACTTTTTAACTCTCCGCCTACCATGTTTTTTAGACCTGCACCAATATCTTTAATAGCATTTTTAGCTCTCACTGTGCTGCCTGTCACAAGACCATACTGTGCAACGATATTCATTCCAGGCACAGTTTCAATATTTGTTAAAATCATCTTCATAACCTCCGCCTTGATATTATCATTGAAAGGAGGCATTGAAATCATATACTTATATTAGTTATTTAATTACTTCAATAGTGTCGTAATCTACAAGATATGGCATATGTTCTTCTGTGATTAATTCACCCGGTAATAAAACCGCAATTCCCGGAGGGCATTCTGCGATTACTTCAGCTGCAATTCTGCCTACTGCATGTTCTTTTGGAATAACTTCTTTGTGAGAATAGAATGCTTCACGAAGAGTCATTTTGATAATTGGAGTAAGCATAGGCATATGTTTTTTCTTTTCAAGATAGCATATATCTGTGTAATTTGTTTTATCAATTTGTTGTAAGCATTTTACAAGATATTGCATATCAGTTCTTGTATTACCTATGTTAGAAAGTATTAAAAGTCCAGCATCTGAGGCACTTTCAACTTCTATATTAAAATCAATTTCCAAAATAGATTCAAGACGTTTTCCTGATAATCTGTCGTCTCTGATAAATACTTTTGTAATATCTGTTTTGTAACCAAAATCTGGTCTTAAATGGTGGATATGTTCTAATTTATCAATTTCACGTCTTAAATATTTTGCGTTTTGTACTGCACGTTCAAGTTGTTTTCTTCCTCTAGGACTGTCAAGATTTGCACGAGCGGCATCAAGACTTGCTAAAAGCATTAATGAAGGACTTGTTGTATGTAAAAGTTTTAGAGCTTTTTCTACTGCATCGCAATCTAATTTTGAATTTTCTGCAATATGCAACATAGAACTTTGGCTCATACTTCCGCCTGTTTTGTGTAAAGAATGAACTACAGCATCTGCGCCAAGTTTCAAAGCAGTTGTTGGAAGATGATTGTTAAAATTCCAAAGGCAGGCATGAGCTTCATCAACAATTAAAGGTACATTGTATTTTTTGCACACTTCAGCAATTGATTTTACGTCAGATACAACCCCTTCATATGTAGGGTTTGTAATCCATACCATTCCTGCATCACTATTTTTTGATAGCATTTCTTCAACACTTTCAGGAGTAACGTTACCCCAGATTCCCCATTCGTCGAACTTTTTAGGGATTAGCCATAATGGTTCTGCTCCTGAAATAATCATACCTGTTAAAATTGATCTGTGACAATTTCTGTTTGTAACAATTTTTTGACCTTTTTTAGTCAATCCCATTGCTAATGCTAAATTTCCTGCAGTTGAACCGTTTATTAAAAAGAAAGTCTTTTTAGCTCCGAAAGCTTTTGCAGCTAGTTCTTGAGCTTCTTTAATAGGACCTGTTGCAGGGTGTAATGTGCCCAATCCGTCAAATTCATCTGTAGTGTCTATAGATAGAGCTTTTGCACCGATAAGTTTTTTAAATTCAGGCAAAGAACCATTACCTTTTGTGTGACCAGGAATGTGAAATTGGTAAGTCGGATTTTCATAAGCATTTTTTAATGCTTCTACAATCGGGGCTTTTACTTTTACTTTTGAATTTTTTTCTTGTTGTTTTAGCATTTTTAGGGTTTCCAATTTTTTGCGTGGGTAATTTTTCTTTTTTGTTACATTTGTCATAATTATTAATATACACTAAAAAAATTTTTTTTTGCATATATTTTGTGTTACATTAATATTTGTGAACTATTTTTTTAAAAGGATAGCTTTAATACTTATTTTAATTATGCTTGCCCCACCTGTGTTTGCCTTCGGAAAGACAAAACACAAGGGAGTTAGTCCTGTGGAAAATCAGGAAGTAATTCATCTTGATGTTACTAAAAATGATAGTGATTTATCAGAAGAAAATCAAATTCCTGAAAATCCAAAACAAAAAAATGATGATTGGGTGCAAAAAGATATAATTCGAGATAACGTAGATACAGAGTTCTCTATCTTTGACAATTTAATTGATACAGATAAAGATTCTGATCACCCTTTTAAAATTGAAGAAGAATCTCTTTTTGGAAAAATTTATAAAAAGAAATTAGAAAGAACTTCTATTCCTTCATTTTTATTAAAAGATGAATTGACTTTTAAATATAATAAAGGGCCTATTGATAAAGTTCAATTTTATGGTGCTTATCAAGGGAATATGGGATTCGATTTTTCAGGGGCTGATTATGATACTGATTACGGTTTTGGATTTATGGAAGCCGGTGTTGTTGGGGATTTCAAAGATAAAAATACAGATTTTAAATTACAATTTAATTTTAAAAATGGTGAAAACAGAACATATTTGCAAGGTCTTGTGACAGATGCATATATTATGAACACAAGAATCCCTCACCACAAAATTATCGTTGGTAATTCTCGAAATCAAGTAGGTTTTGAAGGCGGTATGGGATCTTATGTATTGCCTTTTGCAATGCGTTCGCAAATTTCTAGAACTTTCGGTAATACAAGAGCATTAGGTGTGAGGGTTGTAGGTGACTATGATTTAGTTGACTATAGTGTTGCATTGAATAGTTCTGACAGATTTTTTAAAGAATTTTTCCCGGGAGCTGAATTTACAGGTTGGGTAAACTTAAAACCTTTGGGTAAAACCGACGGAAAATACGGAACACTTGTATTAGGCGGAGGTCTGAATGCAGGGCATAACGATACTGATTATACAGTAGGCGGTGCTTATGCGAGTTATAGATATAAAAAGTTTATGGCAAATTTTGAATATGCAATAGCAGATGGATACAATGGAACATACAGAAGTACCGATAAAGCTGAAGGTTTTTATACAACTATCGGGTACAGGATTACACAAAAATTGCATATCCTGGCTCGTTATGACCAATTTGATCCAAACCGAGATATTGCAAATAACAAGAGTCGAGAATATTCTGTTGGTTTGAATTATTTTATCAAAGGTCAGGCATTGCGTTTAATTTTGAATTATGTATTCTGTGATAATGAAAATACCGAAGATAGTCATAGAATTATTCTCGGTACTCAAATTGTTTTATAAAACTAATTAATAATGCTAAAAATAGTGCAGAATTAAAACAAATTGATTTATTCCTGCACTATTTTTCTAAAATTCTTGATAAGCATAATCTTATAATCAAAGATTTACGTATAATGAATATGAAAATAAAATATTAATCTTTTTTGTGTTTTACATCTTCTTTTATTACAATGAGGTTATTTATAATTTTCATTGCGCAAGTCGGAAGTACAACGTCATTTAAGCCGTTTGCAATGCTGATAATTTTTCCTGCGCCCAAAACTACTTCATCACCTTTGTAGAAGAATTTGTAGTCATCTTGTCTGTCTGAACGAATTGTGATTTGATCCATTTGTTTTTTACCTCTTTTTTTACTACTTCTATTAAATCCTTTTGTATTCTTTAAGTTTCTCTAAAATCTTATTAATGGGTGTTTGCTACACGTTCCCCTTTGTTGTTATAAAAAATTCCTTCTTCCATAACTTCTTCGTAAATTTCTTCATCTTTTTTGAAACTCTCTTCTGTATATGGATATAAGTCAATGCATACGTCTAATTCAGTTTCAATTTTTCCGACAATAGGCCAAATTTGTTCTCTTTTTGATTTGTCTTCGATATCAAAAAGAGCTGCAAGTTCAATATCTTCACCTTCATGCAATTCGCCGTCAGTGTGAATTCCGAATAAATACAAGCCTTTAAAATCTTTAAAGACACGATTGAAAGCAAATGCAATTTTTGAGATTACTTCATCAACAGATTTTGCCATTTTTTTATCCTTTTAGATTTTTATATAACGTCCTTTTTGTCTATTTTGAAATTTTTTCTGCCACATCATCTTTGCTGATTGTTACTTGTTCAGATGTTGCAAGATTTTTGACGGAAACTTGGTTTGATTTAATTTCATCTTCACCTAAGATAAGTGCAAATCTTGCTACTTTAGAAGCTTTTTCAAGTTGTTTTGTGAATTTTTTATTAGCAAGATCAAATTCAACATTCAACCCTTTAGCTCTTAATTCTTGTGCGAATGCAAAAGCATTGGCAGGTGAATTTGATACGATGTAACCGTCAAGTTTTTCAGGTTCAACTTCAGGTAATAAAGAATTTAATCTTTCCATACCCATTGCCCAACCGACAGCAGGAGTATCTTCTCCGCCAAGATTTCTGACTAAACTGTCATATCTTCCACCGCCGCAGACTGCGTTTTGTGAACCTAAGTTATTTGATTTTATTTCAAAAACTGTTCTGTTGTAGTAATCTAACCCTCTTACAAGGAGTTTGTTTTCGACATATTTAATGTTTAATTTATCTAAGTATGATTTTAATTCACTGTAATGTTGTGCACATTCTTCGCAAATAAAATCAGATTGAATAACTTTTTGAATTTCAGGTTTTGCAAAAATTTCTTTGCAAGACTCTACTTTGCAATCTAAAAGTCTTAGAGGATTTTTTTCATAGCGATTTTGGCAGTCTTCACAAAGATTGTCAAATTCAGGTTTTAAGACTTCTTTAATTTTATTTTTGTATTCTTCACGGCATTTAGGACAGCCCAAAGAATTTATTTCTACTTCTAAATCATTAAGACCTAATGAATTAAGATAATCGACAGCAAGCATAATAGCTTCAGCATCAGCTGTAGGTTCTTTAATCCCGAACATTTCCACACCAACTTGGTGGAATTGTCTTTGTCTTCCTGCTTGAGGACGTTCATATCTGAACATTGGACCTTTGTACCAAAGTTTTACAGGTGCTGATAGTCTTGCCATTCCGTTTTCTATAAATGAACGGACGACGCCTGCTGTATTTTCAGGTCTTAATGTAATAGATCTGTCACTTTTTTCAAAAGTGTACATTTCTTTGTTCACAATATCTGTTGTATCACCTACTCCACGAGCAAAAAGTTCTGTTGCTTCAAAGATTGGTGTTCTGATTTCTTTATATCCGTAGCGGGTAAAAATTTCTAATGCATTTTTCTCAAGTTTATGCCATTGACCAACTTCTTGAGGTAAAATGTCTTTTGTTCCTTTTTGTACTTTGATTATTTTAGCCATAAAATTATTATATAAATTTGAGTTGAAATTGTCAAATAAAATTTAATGGATATTGAAGCGGCTGCGCTTTTTTAATAAAGATAATAAATCTTTCAAGTAAAACAGATGCGAAGGCAAAGTTTTGAGGTGTTGAAACAAGTTCAGTATTACTCTGCCTGAGTGCGTTTATCTAATAAAGCGATAACAATAATATTATTAAAATATAACAAATATCAATAAAAGCGGTTTATGCACAGTCGTAAGCTATGATGGGTGAAGCGGCTACCCTTCCCACTTTTTGGGATCAAAGCGTAAATCTTTTACATTCAATTTTAGTGATTTCAAATATGGTTCAAATTTTACTAAAAGTTGAGTTTTTCTCAAGGTTAATTCTTGCGCCACAATTGCATTTTCGCAGGCTATTACCATAACTCCTCCACCCATCATTGAATATGGTTTTGATTTGCTTGCGAATTTTGCACCTGCAACTTTATCCCAGAACTTGTATAAATTATTTCTGGTGATAGCTTTTTTTACTTCCTTTTTGCCAAGTAATTCTTCAACGAGAGATTCGGTTGTTACAAAATCTGTATAGAGAACCTTTTTCATTTTGAAACCAAACTTTTTTGTGCTAACATAATAAAATGGATTATTCTAAATTAAATGATATCATAAAATCGTCCAAAAATATATTGATAATTTCACACGTTAACCCTGACGGAGATACATTAGGCTCTATGTGCGGATTGTATTGTGCAATTCTTGATAATTTCAAGAAAAAGTGCGATATGGTCGCTATCTCAAAAATTCCTGATGTGTATTCGTATTTGCCTCATTTATCAGAGGTGAAAAATGTTGATGATTTAGACAAATCAAGAGAATATGATCTTGTAATTAATGTAGACGTTGCAGCTTTAGATAGAGCTTGTGATGCAAAAATTCTTTTTGAAAAAGCTAAATTTACCGTAAATATTGATCATCACAAAACAAATATTGCGTATGGAAATTTGAATTTTATAAATCCTGATGCAAGTTCGACAGGTGAAGTTTTGTTTGGCTGTTTTGAAAATATGAATTGGAAAGTTAATTTAGACTGTGCAATTTGTCTTTATACAGCAATATTAACTGATACAGGCTCATTCAGATTTGATAATACAAAGCCTTCTACTTTTGAGGTTGCATCAAAGTTAGTTGAAATAGGAGTTCAGCCTTCTGATATTTATAAAAAGGTTTATGAATCAGATTCAAAAACTCTTGTAATGTTTCAGGCACATTGTATTAGCAAAGCAAAATTTTTAGAAGACGATAAGATTGCTTATACTCTTGTGTATAAAAAAGATATGGAAAAATTCTCTGCAGGCGATGACTGTATGGAGGGTTTGACAGAAAAACTAAGAGCTATTGTGACAACAAGGATTGCTTTTGTTGCAAAAGAAATGAAATCAGGCGGTACAAAGATTTCTATGCGAAGTAAATTTGCTGATGTCGCTGAAATTTGCAGTGTATTTGGCGGTGGCGGGCATAAATTTGCTGCAGGATGTACAATTAAAGCTCCTGTTGAAGATGCTGCCAAAAAAGTGTTGGAAGAAATTAAGAAAAGGGAAATTTAAGACAAAATTGGGTAATGCCCGATAAAAAGAGGATTAGAGTGGATTTTAAAGCTTTTGTAAGAGGTGTAAAAAGATTAGTTATATCTGTTATAAAAAATGATTTCTACGGCATGGCCGCAGAAATGGGCTTTATGATGGTTATCGGAATTTTTCCTTTTATGCTTTTTTTAACAGCTGTTTTTGGCTGGATGGGCAACAAGGCTTTGATGACTCCGATTTTAAGATTTCTTGCAACGTTTATGCCTGAGCAGGCTATGGATTTGATTATGACAGTGTTGTCTGAAGCTATGATTTTTTCTCATGGCCGTTTGATGGCGATTATTGGTTTTTGTGTAACTCTGTTTTTATCAACTAACGGTATTGCAGTTGTACTTAAAGGATTAAATAGAGCTTATAAAGTTACTGAAACTCGTAACCTGATTTATACAAGAGCATTGTCTTTGTTAATGGTATTTGTTGATACTATGGTAATGTTTTTGAGTATAAACTTAATTGTATTTGGTAAAGCTATCATTAATCTTATGGTAAGTCATTTTCATATGTCGAATGCAGTTGCGATTACTTTATTAACTTTGCGTTGGCCTGTCGCATTTGCAGCTTTGTATTTGATGGCATTTTTAAGCTATTATATTTTGCCTGATTTAAAAGGTAATGAAAGATTCAAAAGAAAAAGTGCAATTCCTGGGACTTGGTTCTTCGTAACTTTCTGGTTAATAGGTTCTTGGGGATTTTCAATTTATGTTAATAACCTCAAAACTTACAATATGGTATATGGAACTATCGGTGCATTTGCTGTTTTAATGGTTTGGTTGTATTACACATCTGTTTTAATTTTGATTGGGGGAGAGATAAATTCACAGGTATATAACCAGCTTGAACGTAAGGCTCAGGAAATTCGAGATGATTTTGCAAGGTTATCTGTAATTGAAAAGATTGTTCAAAAAGTTAAAAAAACTGATGAGAAAAAAGAGATTAGTGAATAAAAAAATAAGAGGTGAATTAATTTCTCCTCTTATTTTTTTGTGTGTTGTATAAATTAATTTTTATTTAATGAATAACGGTTTTACAAGTACGTAGATGTCATTAAATAGAACGAATACAAGAAGAAGTATTAATAATGAGAAAAATACCGTCATTATTTTATTTGAAATTTCTTCATCAACAGGTTTGCCTTGAATTTTTTCTATTAACAGGAATAGTAAATGTCCGCCGTCTAATGCAGGGATTGGTAAGATGTTCAAAATAGCTAAATTCATTGAGATTACTGCTGTCAGTAATATTCCGTAGAATATGCCCTCACTGCTTATTATATCTCCGCCCATTTTTGTGATTAAAACAACACCATGCATATTTTTTAGCGGGATTTTACCTGTAAATAGTTGTTTTAATACGATTAACATTGATTTTGTTTCGTTATATAAATAATTGTAACTTGCAGAGAAAGCTGATTTTACACCTGTGATAGGTATAAGTTTTTCTTTTCTGTCAATAGTTATTCCGATAAGTCCCTCTTTGTCTGAATAAACAGTTTTGAGTGTAACAATTTCATTGTTTCTTAAAACTTTTATATCAAGAGGTTTTTGGTTATCTGAAAGTGCGAATGCTAAGTCTTTCAAAGTAAATGTGCCGTCTGTTTCTACGAACTTTTTATCTTGAATTTTATCTCTAAGTTTTATTTGATTTTCAGAAAGTTTTACCTCGTCAGGTTTGTATAATTCGATTGCATTTAAAACGTTTTGAGAAAGTTTTATTTTTCCTTCTTTTTGGATTTGTGTAGGAATTTTTACGATTAATCCTTGTGGAATAATTTCATCTTCTTTAAATGCAGGGTTAAGTTTTTTTAGTTGTTCATAATTTTGTTCAGGTAATAATTTGTCTGTTTTGCCATCAAATGATGCACTGTATAGAGCATAAAGATTTAAACCGTATTTTGAATTAATTTCGCTTCCGTTAATTTCAATGATTTTATCACCTTTTTTTAATCCTGAAGTCCATACACTTGCTTCTTTTGGAGCTACAATATCATTGATGTAAATATCAAATTTGCCTGAAGGCATATTATGCCATAATGCAGCTGTCAATAGAACAAGTACATAAGCACAAATTACGTTTGCAATTACACCTGCTGAAAAAATGATTGCTCTTTGCCAGATTGGTTTGTTCATTAATCTGTCAGGAGAATTTTTCGGGAGGTCAGAATCTTTGTCATCGTCAGGGAATGATACATAACCTCCGAAAAGAAAAGCGTGTACGACAAGTGTTATATTTCCGACTTTCTTTTCCCATAAAGTAGGTCCGATTGGTAGACCAATACCGAATTTGTCAACTTTAACTTTGAATAATAAAGCTGCACCAAGGTGTCCTAATTCGTGGACTAAAATCAAAAGTCCTATTAGTAAAATCATTATGATGACTGACATAAATTTCTCTCCTTATTACAAGCAAACATAATATCATAAAAATAAAAAAGCTCCTATTGTCTAAGGAGCTTTTGTTTTTATATATTTTTATAACAACTCTTTCAAGTAGTTTGGTAATGCAAATCTCGCATTATGGTAATCTTTGTTATAAATTTTACAAGTTTTTAGGATTTCTTCGTATCTGTCATCTGCAAAGTATGATAGTGGTTCTACGTCAACTGAGCAGAATGCCCAAGCCCAATATCCGCCCGGGTATGTCGGAATATTTGATGTATATGTTGAGCAAATTGGGAATACTTTTTTCAACAAATTATACATTTTTTTGATTTCTTCTTTGTTTACAAATGGGCTTTCTGATTGAGCTGCGATAATTCCGCCTTTTTTTAGAGAATTTTTTACGTTTGTATAGAATTCTTCAGTAAATAATCCTTCTCCAGGTCCCATAGGGTCTGTTGAATCGATTAGGACAATATCGTATTCATCTTTTTTATCTTTAATAAATTCGATTGCATCTTCAACTTTTATTTCTACACGAGGATCTGACAAACCGCAAGAAATTGTAGGTAAAAATTCTTTGCAAGCATCAATTACCATTCCGTCAATTTCGCATAAAACAACTTTTTTTACTGATTTATGTTTTAGCACTTCTCTTACTGTACCGCCGTCACCGCCGCCGATTACTAAAACACTTTCAGGGTTTTTGTGGTGCATCATAGGAATATGTGAAATCATTTCGTGATAATGATATTCATCACCTTCAGTTGTCATCATTAAGTCATCTAAAGTTAGCACTCTGCCTAGTTCTGATTCTGTTTCAAAAACTTCTACTTTTTGAAAATCTGATTGTTTTGAAAATAAAACTTTTCCTGCTTTTATTGCAATTCCAAATCCTGCAGGTGTAATTTCATGATAATATCCGTTTTCGATTCCGTTTTTCATTATTTGTCCTTTCAATCAATGTGTATTTCTAAAATTTTATTGTCCTAAAATATGAATATGTAAGTGGAAAACTTCCTGTCCTGCTTCTTTACCGGTATTAATCAAAGTTTTGTATGATTTAAGCCCGATTTTTTTAGTTGTTTCTTTAACAGCCATTAGTAATTCACTCATTAAGTTTTTATCTTCAAGCTCATTTAAAGATGCAACGTGAACTCTTGGAACGACAAGTAAATGGATTGGAGCTTTCGGATTAATATCCTTGAATACAACTACATGTTCATTTTCGTATACAAATTCTGTGTTAAAATCTCCGTTAATAATTTTACAAAATATACAATCTTCCATTTTCTCTCCTTAATTAGTATTACTAGCCTGATTGATGAATTTTTTTATATTATAACTTAAAAAAATGTAAACTAACTTGCCATTTGAATTTATGTAAAGTAAAATAGTAATACTTGGAGCCCTTGGGGAGGAAATATAATATTTATGCCGGAATTAGCAAGACGACAATACTATAGGCAACAATATGGGATGAATAATTATAATACTAATTATTATAGTAATTCTGAATATGCAAAAGTTGTCAAAGATCCTGTACCAGTCAGACGTACAGTGAATACTAAAAAAGTTGAAAGAAACTATTTAATTCACAGACTTGTGTCTGTTGCAGTAGTGTCTTTACTCGGGTTTACTATTTTACCTATTGGGTTTAACAAGGTTACAAAAATGATGTTTAATCCGACTCCATACAAAGAAGTTAAAGCGGATTATCAAAGACTTTTGTTCCCTACTTCTGATTATTTATCAAATCATTGGTTCTTGGGACAACGTTCATTAGAAGGTGCTGAGGTGAAAAAACCTCAAATGACTCCTTTGACTGAGGGGAATGAATTAACAGGATTAGAAAGTCAGTTAAATAATCTTGCATCAATGTATCCTTCTATTCATCCTTCAATTTATGTATGGGATTATGAAACAGGAAATTACGTAGATATAAACGCAAATGAAATTTTCCCGACTGCAAGTATCATAAAATTGCCTGTATTGGTTCAATTATTCCGTTCAATTGAAAAAAATCAATTGACAATTTATGACGAGATGCCTTTGACAGAATATTACAGAACAGAAGGTTCCGGCAGTTTGCAATTTAAGGCGGCAAATTCAAAATATTCAATAGATACACTTGCAAGAATGATGATTACAGAGTCTGATAATTCTGCGACAAATATGATTATGGCACGTCTTGGATCTATGACTGATATAAATTCAGGCATAAGACAATGGGGATTAAAACACACATACGTTCAAACTTGGCTGCCTGACTTGGGAGGTACTAACCATTCTACTGCACGTGATATGGCAGAAATTCTTTATAATATTGATAATCCTCAATTCTTGAGCACAAGTTCTCGTGAAAAAATATTTGATTACATGGGACATGTTCATAATAACAGATTAATTGCAGCAGGTTTACCTGCTGGGGCTACTTTTCTTCACAAAACTGGTGATATCGGTAAAATGTTAGGTGATGCAGGTATTGTATTTGCACCAAACGGTAAAAAGTATATTGTTGTAATATTTGCTCATCGTCCGCATAATTCACCTTTAGGTAAGGAATTTATTGTTAAGGCTTCTGAAGTTATTTACAATAATATGGTTAATTAAATAAAATATAAATATGAATAATGTAAATTTAGAAAAAAGACTTGGTGCAAAGATTGCATATTTGCGTAAAACAAAAAGATATTCTCAAGAAAAACTTGCAGAAAAAAGTGATATAAGTCTTGTCTATATTGGTGATATTGAACGAGGAGATGCAAATCCGACATTAGATAAATTAAAAGCTCTTGCTAATGCTTTAGAAGTCGAAGTTATGGAGTTGTTTGATTTTTCTTTTTAATTGATTTTGTTTTTTGTGCTAATATTTGGTTATGACTAAGATATTAGACTGTACCCTGCGTGATGGCGGGCATGTAAATAAATGGAATTTTTCAGATGAATGTATTATCAGTACTTTAAAAGCTGCTGAAAAAACAGGAATTGAATATTTTGAAGTAGGTTATACTATGCCTGATTGTATTGAGAATTCAAGTATTAAACTTGTGATTATGGTAGATGCAAAAAATATTTGTCCTGTGAGCAAAAAAGCTGATTGTGTTAGATTGGCGTGTTATCCGCATCAAATACATGAATCAATAAAAGCAATTGAAGATTATAAAAATCAAGGGTTTGAGGTCTTTTTACATCTTATGACAGCTGATAAATTTGAAGATTATGAGCTTTTAAAAAATTGGAAAAATAAAGATATTTTGAGTTCTATTTATTTTGCAGACAGTTTTGGATCGTTTATGCCTGGTGATGTTGAGAAGATTTATAAAAGACTTCAAGACTGTGGTTTTGAAAAAATAAGTTTTCACGCTCATAACAATTTACAGCTCGCTTTTACAAATACAATTAAAGCAATTGAACTCGGGGCTTATAGTGTAGATGCAACAGCTTTTGGAATGGGCAGAGGTGGTGGAAATCTTCCTATCGAACTTTTGTTGAAATATTTAGGCAAAGATTATTCTGAATATGTAAAACTTATCAAAGATTATTACCTTGATTTATATAATGACCACAAATGGGGTTATAGTTATGAGGCATTAATCGGTGGATTAGAAAATATTCATCCGTCAAAGGTAAGTCAAGCAATCGTATGATGGCATTTTGCTTTTAAGCATTTATAATTTTTTAAAAAGAGGAATTTAGAATGCTTTTAACAGATCATGTCCAAGCGATTATTAAATCAGCAAAATCAATAGTTGTAGCCAGAAATTATCCTGAACTTGCACCTGAGCATTTAATGCTTGCTTTGATGCTGGATCAAAATGATTTGCCAAAGATTCTTTTGGAACGTGTTGGGGTTGATAATCCTGAAATTATTGACAGACTTAACAATTACGTTTCAAAACGTGCGTATTTCGCAAGGGGGAAATTTTCCGATGTAAGATTTTCTGTTGAAACTATTCAGCTGATGAAAGTTGCTCAAGAGGAAGCTGAAAAACGTGGTGATGAGCAAGTAAGTATTGAACATTTGTTTTTAGCATTATTTAGGCTTAATAATAGGACTTTAGATCATCTTTGGGAGCAATCAGGTATTAACAGACTTGAACTTTATGAAAAGATGACCGAAGAAGTTAATAATATCGTAAATTTAGAAGAAACAGTTGATGAAAATTCTTCTCCTAAAACTGAAAAGAGAACAGAAAAAACTGAAAAAGAAAATGAAGCTTTGAAAAAATATACAACTGATTTAACAGAGCTTGCTAAAAATAACAAACTTGATCCTGTATTAGGCAGAGATGACGAAATTCGAAGAACTATCCAAATTTTAAACAGACGTTCTAAAAACAATCCTGTAATCATTGGTGAGCCTGGGGTTGGTAAAACTGCTATTATTGAAGGTCTTGCCCAAAGAATTGTATCGGGAGATGTTCCTGAAAGTTTGAGAAACGACAAAATTTTAGCACTGGATTTGGGAGCTTTGCTTGCAGGTGCTTCATATCGAGGTGAATTTGAAGAACGTTTGAAATCCGTACTTAAAGCTATTGAAGAAAAATCAGATGATTTAATGCTTTTTATAGATGAAATTCATACAATTATGGGTGCAGGCTCATCTGAGGGTTCTGCGGATGCCGGTAATCTTTTGAAACCAATGCTTGCAAGAGGCGGAATTAGAGTAATCGGTGCGACTACAACTGATGAATACCGTCAATATATTGAAAAAGACAAAGCTATGGAACGTCGTTTTCAGCCTGTAATGGCAGATGAGCCATCTGTTGAGACAACAATAAGTATTTTAAGAGGTCTAAAAGATAAATATGAAGGTTATCATAGTGTAAAAATTATGGATTCTGCAATTGTTGCAGCAGTAAAATTATCTCACAGATATATTTCTGACAGATCTTTACCTGATAAAGCGATTGACTTATTAGATGAAGCAGCATCGGCGTTGAGAATTGAAATTGACACTATGCCTGAAGAAATTGATGTATTTATTAGAGATAAAATTCAATTAGAGATGAATAAAAAAGCTTTGGAAAAAGACGGTACTGAAGAAGCTTTGAAAAAAGTAGAAAAAATTAATAAAAAAATCACTGATTTAGATTCTAAAATTGAGAAATTAAAAGAACAGTGGCTAAAAGAGAAAAAAGTCATAGATTCCTCTGCAGCTGTAAAACGTAATATAGAAAAGTTGAAAGCTCAAATTGAATTAAATAAGAAAAATCCTTCAATGGCTGCATCTTTAGAGGTTCAGTACAGTCAAATGCTTGATATGGAAAGCAAATTAAAAGCTATTCAAGCTCAATCAGGTAAAAAAAGATTGTTAAAAGAAGAAGTTGATGAAGATGATATTGCTACAATTGTTGCAAAATGGACAGGAATTCCGGTTAATCGATTAATGGAAGATGAAGCTAAAAAGTTAATCGGTATGGAAGATGTTATGCACAAAAGAGTTGTAGGACAAAATGAAGCTGTTAAAAAGATTGCAAATGCAATTCGACTTTCCCGTTCAGGTCTGAGAGATCCTAAACGACCTATTGGAACATTCCTTTTCTTAGGGCCTACAGGGGTTGGTAAGACAGAACTTGGAAAAACTTTAGCTTATACATTATTTAATGATGAGAATGCTCTTATAAGAATTGATATGTCAGAGTTTATGGAAAAGGCTGCAATATCTCGTTTAGTTGGTGCAACTGCAGGGTATGTCGGGTACGAAGACGGCGGACAATTGACTGAAGCTGTCAGACGTAAGCCATATTCGGTTGTGCTTTTTGACGAGGTTGAAAAGGCTCATCCTGATGTATTTAACATTATGCTCCAAATGTTCGATGACGGTCGTTTGACTGACGGGCAAGGCAGATTAATTGATTTTAAAAATACGGTTATCATTATGACAAGTAATCTTGGAAGTGATGTTATTTTGGACGAAAATCTTTCAGAAAACGAGAAAAAAGAAGAGCTTAATCATGCTTTGAAAGAAAAATTTAAACCTGAATTTTTAAATCGTATTGATGAAATTATTATGTTCAAAGCTCTAACACTTGATGAATTGATAAAAATTGTAGATATTCAAACTGAATCCTTGAAAAAACGTTTAGCAGATCAAGATATTGAATTAGAGATTACAGAAGGAGCAAAACATTTTCTTGCAAATGAGGGTTATGAACCGCTCTATGGTGCAAGACCTCTAAGACGTGTAATACGACAGTTAGTTGAAATTCCGATGTCTATGTCAATTCTTGACGGTCAATTTGTCAAAGGTGATAAAATTAAAATTGACTGTAAGGATAATTCATTAGTTTTTGATAAGAAATAACAAAAAGCCGGTAAAAAATCTTTTACCGGCTTTACATATCCATAATCATCAACTATACTTTAGCTGCTTTGTCCGCAACTAAATCTTCTGTTTCTTCAATCTTTTTCATCACTTCATCAATTTGTTCACGTAAGTATTCCATGAACATACCAATTTCTTCTTTAAAACTGTATACACCAGGCCAACTTATGTAACCGTACATTCTTAAATCTCCTTTTTGTCTAACCTATCAACATTTTTAGTATCGGTCATTTGTAGGAGAAACTTTAATAAATTGATTAATTATTTAATAATTTGTTACAATATTCGTTTATGTCATTACATTTGTATTTAGGAATGTAGTCAACATTATAATTTTCAGCTATTTGGCGAATATTGCTTGTTGCAGAAATAATAATAATTTTGGTATTTTTGTATTCGTTAAAAAATTTAATTTGTTTGATGAACCATTCCCCAGCATAAAGCGGTATAAAATCAGGTTCCATCTGCATATCAGTGAATATAAAATCATATGGTGAATCAATTGATAATGTGAGTTTTTCAACACCTTCTTTAGCTGAGAATGCTGTATCGATTTCAACTTCGTCTTTAAAAACTTCTTCGACTGCACTTTTATGATATTCTACCCACTTATGTGAGTCATCTACTATTAAAACTTTTTTCATATAAAAATTATAGCATAAAAGCCTTACTTGGTAAGGCTTTTATATTTATTATTAAAATATTCGGCTTTTATTATTAGTCATCAAACGGAACTGTAATTATATAATTATTTCCGTCGCGTACTTTTGTAATATTATTTGTATCTATTTTTTCACCAAAAGCGAAAGCTTGGGAGTATTTCATAATTTCTTGTTTATGATGTATATTTTTTTCACCTGCTGCATTGATAATTATTGTGTTACCATCAGCTTTTACTTCGACATTTTTTTCATCATTATCAAATGGTCTTAAATCAATAATAATTTTATATGCATCGTCCATTTTTTCTACATGAACAAATTGAGCAACATGTCTTTCCATTCTGTATTGGCGTTGCATTTCTTTTCGTGCCATTCTGTCAAATCGGTGTTCTTGCTGCATTAGTGCTCTATCCATTTTTTGCATTTGCATTAATGGATCCATCATTCTTTTAAAGTGCCAATCTGCTACAACATAAAATGCTGCGTATGCACCTAAAAATATAAGAAGTCCGATTAATACATGTTTAAGTGCAGGATGTTTGCATAGAAAGCAATCATCGAATTCTTCATGTTTGTAATTATTATCTTCCATAAAAAACTCCTTTCGTTTTCTTAAGTATAAGTATAGAAAATATTTTGTAAATGTCCATTACTCTCTTGGTCTAATACTATTGAAAAAAAGATTAACATATGTTATTATGTGAATGAGTGTGAAGTTAAGGGGGTTCATTTATGGCTAAAATTTTAGTGACAATGCCCGATGAGTTTTTACATAAGATTGATGGTTTCGCATCTAATGAACAAAGAACTAGAAGTGAATTGATTCGTGAAGCTTTGAGATCATATATGCGTAAATCTTATATCAGAAATCCTCAAAAAGCTGATGATGATGCAAAAATTCTTGAAAATATGCTGGGTTAGTTATTCAACAATTTTTCTATCCATTTTATAAGATTTGGTATTTCATAAGGTTTTGGAATATACAAGTCTGCTCCGGCATTTAGGATTAACTCTTTATCATGGTAGATTGATGTCATTATAATTTTTGTTTTGTCAAAATTAGGGTCTTGTCTTAGTTTTTTGCAAATTTCCACACCTTTTAAAGAATCAATATTCCCTGCATCAAGAATAATTAGTGCAGGAATAGTATCTATTGATGTGTCATAGCTGTTTGATACCGTAACTTCATATCCTTGCAGGTCTAAAATTGTATTTAAAAGCAGTGTCATTGCTTCATCATTTTCTATAATAACTACTTTATTATTGATTTCGTTATTTATAGAATTTTCTGCACTTATGTAGGGTCTTTCTATTAAATAATTTGATTTTGCAGGCATGTCAGCAAGTTTGTGAATATGTAAAAGTGAACTCATCAACATATTTGAATCTTTGTATTGAACGAATTCATTTGTAATGATACCGATTGTTGTGTGTACAAAGTTTGACCTTCTTCCTGCAATTTCATCTCCTCTCATAAGCATGAATCCGCGTTTATTATCTTGTGGAGAATAAAATTTTGATGCAACTGAATCAAATGCAAAAGTTAGGAAATTTGCAATTTTTTCAGCTTTCAGACCGTCTGTAATAATTAAAAATTCGTTTTCTGAAATTGTACCCAGATAGTCATTTTCAGATAATGCTGATCTGATTATGGCACAGTAAGTTTGAATTAATTTGTCAGAGGCAAGCTCTGTGTATGTTTCTTTGTAATTTTTGAAGTTTTCAATACTTACGAGCATTGCAGCCCAGAATGTATTTTCTGACACAATTCTTTTTAGCGCTCTTTTTGAGTAGTTTTTCCCCGGCAGAAACTTTTTCGGATCCATATTAGATTCAAGTTCACGTCTTAGGTGGGCTTTTATTCTCATTATAAATTCTTCAGGGTTTACAGGCTCTGAAATAAAGTCATCTGCACCGTTTTCAAGAACTGCAAGTTTATCTTGAAGTTCTGCTGATTTAGATGTCGCAATTATAATTGGTCGCATATTATAAGTTAATGCTCTGATTTTTTTGCAATAATCAGATAAATCACTGTCAATGCTGTCTGAAATGATTATTAAATCAGGTTCTTTATCCTGAATTAATTTCATTGCCGAAATCAGGTTTTTTGAAATAATTACCTTGTTTGTTTTGCTATCAAGTAATTTTTTGTATTTAGTAGATAATTCTTTTCTTTTGTCGATTATTAATGTTACTGACTGCATTTTTCCCTCGCTTGACGTTCGATATTTGCTGCGGGTAAATTTACTTCAAAAGTTGTTTGATGATTTTCTGATTGAACAGAAATTTGTCCTTGCATTTTTTCGACTAAATTTTTAGTGATATAAAGTCCAAGTCCGCTTCCTTGAACTTTTCTTGTAAGAGGATTATCTATCCTTGAAAATTTTGTGAATATTTTTTCATAGTCTTCTTTTGGAATTTCTATTCCTTGATTTGTAACTTTAATTGAGACCATATCTTTATTGATATTAGCTTTTACTGTAATTGTAGTGTTGTCATCTCCGTATTTTGCAGCGTTTTCAATTAAATTTGTCATTATTTGCTGAAATTTATCTTTGTCAGCTAAAATTGCAGGAGTTGTATTTGGGATTTCAATGTTGATTTTTTTATCTTTGTACTGATTTTTTACGATTGAACTAATCATTTCAATTACAGGTTTGATTTGAATTTCTTTATAAATTAAATTCTCTTTTGAATTTTGCAATTTTGTAACTGAAAGCATGTTTTCAACAAGATTAATTAATCTGTTTGATTGCTCAACTATGATATTTAAGAATTTTTTTTTGCTTTCATCATCAAGTTTATCCCAAGATGCAAGCATAGTTTGAGAAAAACCTCTAATTGATGTCAGTGGAGTCCTTAGTTCATGACTTACTGTTGATATAAAATCTTCATAATCTTTGTCGTTCATATTGTTATTATATCAAATTTTTTCAATTTTTATTAAAAATTAATTTATTTATAATAATTCATCTCCTCTATTTAGATGAGATTTGAAAAAAATATGAAAGAATAAAAGTTTGTTGTTCGTATAAAAAATTATTAGATATGAAAAACGAAAGTTTTTCATACCTCCTCCCCAAGTCTGGTAGCCGTTCTTACTAAAAAGAATGGCTTTTTTTTATGTCTAATTAATAGTTGTAAAACAAATTAAATTATACGCTTATTTTAGTTAAAACAAAATAAGTATTTTAAATTACTTGTTTGGCGGGTTAAGCGGCACGCTTTTCTTTAGTTAAGACAAATAAGTATTTTGAATTGCCTGTTTGGTGGGTTAAGCGGCACGCTTTTCTTTAGTTAAGACAAAATAAGTATTTTGAATTGCCTGTTTGGTGGGTTAAGCGGCACGCTTATTGAACTTGCATTTCCTTTTCAAATCCAAATAAAGAACTAACTGATTCATCATCATGAATTCTTGCGATTGCAGTTCCAAGTAATGGTGCAACAGATAGTTGTTTAATATTTGGAGGCATTTTAGACATATCTAAAGGAATTGTATTTGTAACAATGCATTCTTTGATAGGTGCATTTGCAAGTCTTTCGATTGCAGGGCCTGAGAATACAGGGTGTACTGCGCAAACATAGATATCTTTTGCACCTTCTCTTTTTAATAATTTAGATGCTTCACAAATAGTACCTGCAGTATCAATCATATCGTCGAACATTACGCAGATTTTATCTTTTACATCACCGATTACATGAGATGCGATAGCTTCGTTGTGCTTATCACGACGTTTGTCAATGATTGCAAGAGAGCATCCGATTGATTTAGCAAAGTGTCTTGTTCTTTGAACACCGCCAGTGTCAGGGCTTACTGCTACCATATCATCAGGATCGATATTTAAACTTTTTATGTAATTTGTAAGAATTGATGTAGCAAAAATATGGTCTACAAGAATATTGAAGAAACCTTGGATTTGACCTGTATGCAAATCCATTGCAAGAATTCTGTCAGCTCCTGCAGTAGTTAATAAATCAGCAACTAATTTAGCTGTGATAGCTTCACGACCAGAAGTTTTTCTATCTTGTCTTGCATAACCGTAATAAGGAATTACTGCAGTTATTGTTTTTGCACTGGCTCTTTTGAATGCATCAATAATAATTAATAATTCCATTAAATTTTCATTTACCGGATTGCAAAGCGGTTGAATAATAAAAACATCATCCCCTCTTACGCTTTCTTTGACTTGAACGTAAATTTCTCCGTCAGCAAAGTTTTTAACAACCATAGGTCCAATTGATGTACCTAAATAATCAGCGATTTCCTGCGCAAGTTTTGTATTAGAACGCCCTGCAAATAATTTAATATCGTGAGTTGGGTTAATTGTGCGTTCTAACTGCGGGAATGTCATTTCTGCAACCATTATTATTCCTTTCAAATTAATTAATTTTGCTTATCAATGCTTTTTTATTATATAATTTTTGAGATTTTACCTCAATATAATTTTAAGTAATATTACTAAAACACCAACAGAAAATTTTTTGTCATTAATTTAAAAGTTATTTATCAATCATAGAAAAATTTTTGGGTAATTCATTTTCAACGAGTTTTACAAGTTCAGAAGTTTTTATGTTTAGTGCTTCTGCAATTTTGAATAATGTTGTAAATTGAGGATCTTTAAGACCTCTTTCTACTGTGCTTATAATTGAACATGAAATATCATTTTCGCTTGATAAAATAAATTGGCTTTTGTCGCCTCTTAGTCTTTGGATGTTTTCACCAAGGATTTTCATTATTAATTTTTTTCTTTTTTCGATTTGCATTTTATAATTTTATCTTTTTTGAATAAAAATCGCTTTCACGAAAGTGATAGTTTGTAAAAATAATATTGTAATTTTTAGAATGTTAAGTTTTGGTTAAAAAAATAAGGAATGTAAAAAAACGGAGTAATAATGTGAGTGTAGTTGAAAAGAGATAATTGAAAGGAAGTGTTAGATATGAAATTTTTAGTAAGAAAAGCTCCGGAAAATTTTATTAGAACAGTCAATGATGAAATCAGTTCATTGTTAAACAGACACTTTGACAGCTACTTTCCAGAAGCAGCATATTGGGAAGATATGGAAAAATTCTCAATGCCTGTAGAAATGACTGACAAGGGTAAAGATTATGAAGTAAAGGCCGAATTACCTGGAGTCAAAAAAGAAGATTTAGATATTGATATCGATAAAAATTACATAGTAATCAATGCTAAAAAAGAAGAAGAAAAAATTGAAAATGAAAAAGCATATAAGAAATCAGAATTCAAGTATGGCGAATTTTCAAGAACAGTATATTTCCCTGAAGAAATTGATGTAGAAAAGACAGAAGCCAAACTAGAACATGGTGTATTAAAAATCCATGCTCCTAAAAAATATGCAGAAAAAGAAGCTAAAAAGAAATTAACAGTAAAATAATAATCAGCTAAAACACAGAAAACAGGCAGATTTAAAAAAAATCTGTCTGTTTTTTCATTAAAGTGCTTGATTTTAAAAAATGTTCATGATACATTTAATTTTGCTGACGTTATGGGCTGCTAGCTCAGGTGGTTAGAGCGCACCCCTGATAAGGGTGAGGTCGGTGGTTCGAGTCCACTGCGGCCCAGATTAAAGAAGACTCCTAGTTTAGGGGGTCTTTTTTATTACGAAAATTAAAATTAATAAGTTTTGGGGATTAATAGGTTTCTGGGATAATAGGTTTCTGGGACATTGAGACAGAAGAAATTTAATAAAAAATCAAACAGACAGCACGATTGAGGCTGTTTTTTAGTATTGAGATGCATGGGTCTTTTCTTGCACTTAAGTACTCATTTTTTGCACTCTTTTGCACTCCATTTGCAAATTTTTAAAACCACATTAGGCTAAAATCGGCAAGGTGTTTAAAGATAAGCCCAGTGCAAAAAAGTGCAATTTTATTTTGACTTGCAAATTGAGATACCCAAAATTATCAATGAGATTTGGATATTTACGCAATTTCTAATTCATAACCTAATTCATGGAATATTTTTACAATGGTTGAAAATTTAGGTTCTTTTTCATTTTTAAATAAACTGTATAAATGAGTTCTGGACATCCCAATTTTCTTTGCAAAACCTGAAATTGAATTTCTTGATTTAATGGCAATTTCTAATGCACGATAAAAAGAATTAAAATCACCATCTTCAATATAATCTTTTAAACTTGTATTTAGATATAATTTAATATCTTCATCTGTTTTTAAGTCGTTAACTATATAATTTTCTAAATCTATTGTATGTTTTAATTCTTTCATTGTAAGTTTCTCCATTCTTGAAGTATACTTTTTGCTTTTAGGATATCTTTACTTTGTGTTGATTTATCGCCACCATTAATAAGTAAAACTATTATATTATCTATTTCAGTATAATAAATCCGATATCCGGACCCAAACTTAAATCTTAATTCAGATATTTCATTGTCTATTTTCTTATGGTCTCCAAAATTATTTTCCAATAATCTTGTTAACCTGCTTTGTATCCTTATTTTTGTATTTTTATTTTAAATAAATCATCTGTTTGTAGTTATCAGCTCAATTAATTTATTATTATAATAGTTTCTTATATTAATTTATTTATATAAGAAATTTTAAATTCATATGTGCATTAACCCGGACCCTCTTCCCTTCCAAGATTAGTATCTTCAAACATCTTCACTATCTCTTCTAGTGCTTCTTTCTCATCCGGACCTTCACATCTTATCTCTATTTCATCTCCACACTTTATACATGCTGCCAGGAGATTCAGAAAGCTTTTAACATTTGATTCTGTCTCTTCCCTGACCGCTTTAATAGCAGACTCATATTGTAGTGCTTTTTCTGTAATTTTGCCTGCCGGTCTGAAATGAATTCCTGATAAAACTTTAACCCGCACCTTTTGTTTTACCATTTTTCTCATACCTTTCTACGTTATAATATGCCTGCTTTATACAGGCATATTACACTTTTTTATTATTGACTTATATCTTGGGTATTACTTGTATTTTCAGTACTACCAGTAGATGCCGTCGTTGTTTCACCATTATTGTTACTGTTATTTTTTGTTATTAAAACATTTACTCTGACTTCTGAAACTACACGTAATCCTTCAGGTAATGTGAATTTTACAATTACTTCATTATTTCCCTCTACAGTATTCTTCAAATCCACATATGCATTTAAATTATTAACATTAAAACTATCATGATATTTCTGTAAACCTGACAATGTTATATTAATACTCGACTGAACTATTTCTGCCGAATATCCATCTGGAATGTTATTCTTATCAATCTCGCTTATTGGTATTCTGTATGTGCTTGTAACAAGTTTCTCTATTTTGGCTGTTACATTCATAGTTGAATCATTTTCGCTACACAGGAACACACCGCTTGGCAGCTGTGCTGAAACATCTACCGAAACTGAAATATCCGAACTGGCACCTGAGATATTAATTAAGTCGTCTGGAAAAACTATGCTCTCTATCTGTTCTGCTCCAGGTCCTGCTATCTTAAGAGTATTCTTTTCTCCAGTAACCTCAACTAATTCATATCCATCAGCTACCGTACCTGTTGTTCCAAACTTAAGTGGCACTTCACGCACCGGATATACCTTTGCTGTATAATTAACTGTATCTGTATTAGTTTTAACATTAGATTTCATATCTGCTAATGTACCTGTCGCTGTATAATACTTTATATTAAGCTGTGTTGTAAAATCTCCGGTATGACTTGATAAATCGACATCTGCACCCCCATGTTTTATCTGGTTAATCACAGATTCCGGTGCTGAAACCGTTACTGATGACGGTTCAATGCTTTCCTTTCCCAGATAATATGAAGACGTGAGTCCACTTGTCTGATTAATCTCTATCTCATAAGTCTTCGTTACTATATTCTCAATCTCTAACTTCATCGACATAGTCTTCTGCGATATTTCACAGTCTTTATCATACTTAGAATTTCTAAATGTCACATATATAGGTACCGCATCAACATTCGATTTCTCACTAAATGGTGCTTCGGCTACGAAATCCTCTTTGCTCATTTTATCTACTTCTGACCTTGGTCCTTTTATTGTTACTGTCACACGAGATTCAGCAGATAAATTTACATCCACACCTATCGTTTCCACCTTCCCGACATTCATCATTTTCCAG
>ENA-UEPJ01000491-UEPJ01000491.1-human-gut-metagenome-genome-assembly--contig:-NODE-491-length-53489-cov-15.317719_pt1 | contig 53489 bp, 81 predicted proteins | sample MGYA00242890_ERZ507896 | MGnify/ENA primary metagenome ERZ507896 (study PRJEB26167, sample SAMN06115508) | human gut metagenome | host: Homo sapiens | place: China:Qinghai | collected 2015-08-20...
CGGGCGTAGCTCATCTGGTAGAGCGCCACCTTGCCAAGGTGGAGGTAGCGAGTTCGAGCCTCGTCGCCCGCTCCAAATGAAAAAGGAGCAAAGCATTTGCTCCTTTTCCCATACGGTGACATAGCCAAGTGGTAAGGCAAGGGTCTGCAAAACCCTCATTCCCCAGTTCAAATCTGGGTGTCACCTCCATATGAACGCGGCCCGTGTTTCGAACTTTTTTATCGAAACACGGGCCGCTTCGTATTCGGAAAGCCTTGATTTATCATGGCTTTCCGTTTTTGCGTATTCTTGAGTACTTTTCTTGAAAGGCCAAAATCGAAAAGAAGATTTCGCTATCCACCCCCGCTATTTGAACACGTCTTTTCGATATAATCGTTGGTATATGCAGCCTCAAACGCCTGCGGTGTCTTATATTTTAGTGTCGCATGTGGGCGGACTTCATTGTAGAAGCAAATGTACTCGTCTACGCTTTGCCGGAAATGCCGTTCAGATGTATATTCTCTGCGGTAGGCTTCTTCCTTTTTGAAGGTCGCAAAGAAAGCTTCCGCCACAGCGTTGTCATGAGGACGGGCAGTTGCGGAAAAGGATTGTTTGACACCAAACTGTTGCAGTAGTTTGGAAAATGCATCAGAAATATACTGTCCACCTCGATCACTATGAAAAGTCAAATTTTTCGGCATTCCGCGTTCAGCATAGGCAGCACGAAATGTTGTTGTCACGAGCCGTGTACTTGCAGAACGAGAGATGCGGTGAGCGATGACTTTGCGGGAAAATAAATCAATAATGACGCAAAGATAGAGCCAAGATCCTTTGATTTTAAAATATGTGATGTCACTTACCAAAATATGATTTGGATGATCAACACGAAACTCACGATTAAGGAGGTCTTGCTTTTTGCGCTGCTGTGCTTTATAAAGCTTCTTTGCATCCGTGCGAACACTATGCAGGCCAAGCTCTTGCATAATGGCTGATATGTGTTTTTTGCTGACATGCAGACCATTTGAGATCAAGATTGTGCGAATCTTTTCCGCACCGTAACGCTGCTCGCTGTCATCAAAGATTTGCTTGACTTTCAATGCAAGCTGTGCTTGTTCGCTTTCATATTTACTGCGGTCAGCACGACGGAAAATATGATTATAAAATGTGCCTCTGGCAACATCCAATGCCTCGCACAACTCATGAACGCTGTAAACCTTCGTAAATTCAGTATGGAGATGTTCCAAAGTCGCTATCCTATCCTGCAATGGGACTTTGGAAAGATATCCCGATAGCTGAATGATCTCAAGCTTGTGTTCCGCTTTTTGAAGACGCCTTGTGATGGAATCGAATTCTTTCGGCGTGTAAGTGTGCGTTGCGGTTTGGATGGAACAGTATTCCCGCCGCCAATGATATAGCGTACTCTGAGATATGTGCAGTTCTTGACATAGGGATTGAATGGATTCACCCTTCTCATAGCGCCGAATTGCTTTGACTTTGAATTCATCTGGATATTTTTTGGGCATGACCTCATCTCCTTTTGCAAGATAAGGACATTATAAACCACACGGTGACATTTAACATAAAGTAAAAACAGCAGTTGTATAAAAACAGATTTCATGGTAAAATTCAACAAAACAGAGGGCGTAAAATAAAGACAAGGAGGATTTCCAATGAAGTTGCAAGAAGTGATACTGAGAAATTATAGAGGCTTTCGCATTTCTCTCCAATACATAATTGCAGCCAGAGAATATGAAAAAAAACTGAAATGGTGAATTCTGTGTTCTGATCGTTGTGAAGGATTAAATGTAAACCGTTGGCAAGGGTGGGCAACTATGACCAATTTGAAAGAGCAATTCTATCAAACGAAAAATATCGAGTTTCTCAAGAAAACACTGGGAAGAGAACTTTGGGTCCAGGTGTCGGGAAGCAAAGATATAAATGGGGCTTCTGCTGCGTTTTGGGCAGCTTTAATGCCTGTAGAGAATATCGACGAAGCTTACAGAGATTATTCTTGGAACAGTTATATAGGAACACAATGCCCCGGCTTTATAGAATACGGGGACAAAATAACATATGAGGCAAATCCCCTGAATTTTGATTCATGCTTGAATATAGTGCAGTATAGGGAATTCTATGGAATCAAGCCAAATTATGTCGAGATTTCAGAAGAATTTCGCTTGCTGAACAATTTATATCATGACATAAATACAAATATTTTTTATGAAATTGAAGAAAACGGAGAATGCACCGAAGTTGCTAAAATTATAAACAATGACTGCGCATATATAAAACTTAAAAGCTTGATGAAATTTGCTGCAGCGAAACAAATGGCGCTTCTACTATTCTTTGATATTCGTGTTAAGATTTCCGGCTCACTACAGAAAAACGGACTCAAAGAGTTCTCTACTACTGTAAATGAAGACGGATTGTTTTTTGGACTATGGGGAGGTGAACAGAGACTACTTGAAACATATTCTTACAGTATTTTGATGGGGAAAAGAATTTTGCTTCCCAAACCTGTTGAGGAGTGCGGATACGAACCATATTCTCGCAATGAAGAAAACGAGTATCCTGAATATATTATTGGAATAGATGAGTATGGAGAGCCAAGAAGTTATACATCAAACCCTGCGAAGTTATCAAATTATTTTGGAGCAAATCCCGGTGCTCCCCATTATTTAACGCCAGTCTTTTTCAAGAAAGAGGTGTTGCAAAGATATCTATCTCGGCCTAATATTTTTAGTGTAGAGGCAGGTTACCTTCGTTGCCAATCCTTGTGGGGAATCGAAATTGACAATGAACACAAAGACATGGTATCGGTATATCTGGGAGATCTTGGGAGGGATTTGCCAGTTCAGGAACACTCACATTGGAAACAGTATAATATTGCGACAGATGCAAGACTCAGTACAAATGCGGTGAAAAGAGATTTTTTATGTGCCTTTACGCAACCGGAAATTTCTGATTTAAAGTTCAAATCGAATTTTAAGCAGTTTGTAAATACTTGGAGAGAACAGTATCAATGGGATTTATTCCTCCCCCTTTCTCAGAATGATGAGTACAATTTTAAAACTTTACATCTCCCGATAACAGATGGGCAAGAAGAATTTGACCATTTGGTTTTATCCTTGGTGAAAACAATGATTGACTCACTAAACGAAAAAGAAATTGTTAAACAATTCAAAAATCCAACCGATCTCAAAGGAGGAATTAGTAAGTTAGAATACTGGCTTTCCGAGTTAAACTTTCCTGATTACCAGCAACAAATTAAGTTCTTGCGCAATCTACAAGAACTTCGGTCAACAGGAACCGGACATCGAAAAGGAAAGGGACATGAGAAAGCTGCCGGAGTTTTTGGACTGAATACCGACAATTATGTTGATGTATTTGACAGAATCTTACTGCAAGCCAATGCATTTATCCTCTTTTTAGCTAAAAATTTCTTGAAGGATTGGACCGTTACCCTTTCTTGAGAGTGATATTGCCCAAAGCGGTCGAAGAAAAATATCCGAATTGAAGCCGCCTGACAGAGGGAATCCCTGTAATCTCAATGGTTACAGGGATTTTTTTGCCCTCATTTTTTAAAAAAACTTATTTTTACCCTTATTGGCTTCTTAGCCGGAAATACGGCAACAGGGCACTCCGTGCATGCGGCACGTTTCCGCTCCGCTTCTGTTCCTTATGGGCTGCCCTGCCGGATAAAATATGACGATGCCGAACATCGGCACCGTCCTGCTGTATCGTGTATTCAGTTCGCCTTTTTCAGCTTTGCAATATCCTCCGCCATTTGGTGTCACATGAGCTTGAGGAATTTCACCTCGTCCTCCAAATCGTCCATGCGGGAGCGCGGCACGAGCTTCTCCTGAATGTCCTTAATGCCGTCTGCCAAAAGGTTGAACTTCGGCGTGACGTCACTCTCAATAAGTATGGCCATGCTGCGGGTAATTCTTTCTTCCATCTCCTGCAGGTAAGCAATTTCCTTTTCATCAAACATTTTTCTATCCCCCTTTGTCTTGCATTATACGGTGCCGGTATTCGGTTGTCAAGGTGCGCTCTGCCGCCTGCCGGTATTCGAATTTTCTGCTTTCCCCATATTTTAATCAATAATCTTTCAAATCTTATGAATATTGGCTGTTGCATCTTCCGCTGCTTTGCCGTATACTCCTATATTATTTCAAAGTAGGATGGGATGGAACCGTATGAAAACCTATTCATTTGCCTACGGCAGCGGCACGGTGGAGCTGCCGCTGGACGAGAAAAATGTGATCGGCGAGTTGCACGGCAACGCCGTCGCCCCGCTTGCCGATATCCGCGCGGCGCTGTGGGCCTCGCTCGACGCACCGATCGACAGCGCGCCGCTGTGCGAGCGCGCCAGGGCGGGCGATACCGTCGCGCTGGTCGTGAGCGACATGACGCGCTTCTGGATGCGGCAGGACCTCGTGGTCCCGCATCTGGTGGATTACCTCACGGAGCGCTGCGGCGTGCGTGAGGAGGACATCACCATCGTCATTGCCAACGGCACGCACATCGGCGGCGACGAGCAGGAGCTGCGCACGCTCGTGACCGACGCGGTCTACGACCACGTCAAGGTCAAGAACCACGACTGCGAGGCCAAGGACCTTGTCTATCTCGGCACCACGCCGCACGGCACGCCGGTCTCCATCGACCGCACGGCGGCCGAGGCCGATCTCGTGGTCTGTCTCGGCGCGGTGACGCATCATGTGATGGCGGGCTTCGGCGGCGGACGCAAGAGCATCCTGCCGGGCATCAGCGGGCGCGAGACCATCTTCCACAACCATGCCTTCTCGCTCGACGCGGCGCAGCTGCGCTCCAACCCCGCCATCGGCAACGGCGTTTTGAAGGGCAACCCGCTGCACGAGGATATGTGCGAGGCGGCGGGGCTGGTGAAAAATCTCTTCATCGTCAACCTCGTGATGAACGCCCAGATGCAGCTTGCCGCCATTCTCTCCGGTCACTACCTCACCTCGTGGGAGGCGGCCTGCCGCATGGTGGACCGCATCTATCAGGTGGACGTGCCGGAAAAGGCGGACGTGATCGTTGCCAGCTGCGGCGGCTTCCCGAAGGACATCTCGCTCTACCAGGGCACCAAGACCATCGACAACATCGAATCCGGCCTCAAGCCGGGCGGCACGCTCATCCTCATCATCGAGGCGCGCGAGGGCGGCGGCCCCGTCGAATACTTCGACTGGGCGAAGGACCTCGTCGCCGGCACCATCGAGCAACGGCTGCGCGAGCATTTCACCGTCGCAGGCTACATTTTCTTCCTCAACTGCGAGCAGGCGCAGCGCTACAACATCCTGCTCTATTCGAGCATTGCCCCGGAGGACGTTGCGCCCATGGGCATAAAGGCGTTTTCCGATGTCAACGCGCTGCTCGACGCCGCGCAGCTGGAGGGCAAGTCCATCTATGTCATTCCGAACGGCTCGACCGTCATTCCACATGTCAAGGAGGCCTCCAAGCATGAAGCGTAGCTACATCGCCAAGCGATTTCAGAGCAGCGGCGCCGGACTGTCGCTCGACACCGAGGCGCTTGCCAAATACAAGGACATCATCGACCTGAGCATCGGCGACACCGATTTCACCACCGACGAGAGCATCATCAACGCCGCCTTCCGCGACGCGAGGGCCGGTCACACGCACTACGGCGACCCCAAGGGCGACCCCGAGCTGATCGACGCGGTCTGCCGTGCGTGGGAGGAGGACTTCGGTCAGCGTCTCCCGCGCGACCATGTGCTCGTGAGCGCGTCGAGCTGCCTCGGCATGGCACTCGTGATGCTCGCCATCCTCGACCCCGGCGACGAGGTCATCGTCTTCTCGCCCTACTTCCCCATGTACCGCGAGCAGATCGAGCTGGCAGGCGGCGTATGCGTGGACGTGCCGACCTACGCGAGCGAGGACTACGCCATCGACGAGGCGCGTCTGCGCGCCGCCATCACGCCGCGCACCAAGGCCATCGTTTTCAACAATCCCACGAACCCCACCGGCATGGGCTACGACGGGAAGACGCTCGAGCTGCTCGCCCGCGTCGCGCAGGAGCACAACCTGCTCATCGCCGCCGACGAGATCTATACCACCTATCTCTACGAGGGCGACTTCCGCCCCATCCGCACGCTGCCCGGCATGGCCGAGCGCACCATCACGCTCAACAGCTTTTCCAAGAATTTCCTGATGACCGGCTGGCGCGTGGGCGTGATCATCGCCGAGCCGGAGCTGCTGGCGGTGATGAACCGCATCAACGGCTCGCTTATCTACTCCGCGCCGTCCGTCTCGCAGCGCGCCGCCATCCAGGCGCTCGCCATGCGAAAGGAGATCCGGGAGAAATATGTCACTGCCTACCGCGACCGCATCTTCTACGCCGCCGATCGCATCGAAAAGCTCCCCTACCTGAGTCTGGTGCGGCCGAAGGGCACGTTCTACCTTTTCCCCGGCGTAGAGAAAACGGGACTGGACGAAAAAGCCTTCTGCAAGGTCCTGCTCGATCAGGCCCATGTTCTCGTCAGTCCCGGCACACCCTTCGGCGTGAGCGCCGCGGGCCACTTCCGCATCGCCTGCACCGTCGGCATCGACCAACTTAAAACCGCGTTTGACCGCATGGAGAAGCTGTCGTTCTGACAGCTTCTCCGCCTTTTTGCATAAATTGCACAATGAATCTGGATAACTTTTCACTATCATCGGTTGAGACGGCTATTTACAAATCCGTTTCGCAGAGTATAATTATCCACATCAAATACGAAATCGCGCATACAAATGCACGGAACGGAGGAAAAGATGAAAAACTTTAACATGATGAAGAAGCTGCTGGCGCTGACGCTCGGCGCCGCGATGCTGCTGGCCGTGATGACCGGCTGCGGCAAGAAGGACACCGCGCAGGAGCCCGCTGACGATCAGCAGCAGCAACAGGAAGAGCAGCAGCCCGCCGAGCCCGCCACCCTGCTTGAGCAGATCAAGGCCAAGGGCAAGGTCGTCGTCGGCACCGAAGCCCAGTACGCTCCCTATGAGTTCAAGGATCTCGACGCCAACTTCGCCGGCTGCGATATGTGGCTGGCCCAGCAGATCGCCGACAGCCTCGGCGTTGAGCTGGAGGTCGTGGACATGGCCTTCGACGGCATCATCCCCGCCGTCCAGTCCGGTCAGGTGGACCTCGGCATCGCGGCCTTCACCAACACCCCCGAGCGTGCCGAGGAGATCGACTTCAGCGACCTGTATGAGACCAGCGCGCAGCTGCTGATCGTCAAGGCCGGCAACGCCGACACCTACTCCACCAAGGAATCCCTTGTCGGTCTGAAGGTCGGCGCACAGAAGGGCACCATCCAGTCCCAGCTGATCCAGTCCGCTCTGCCCGAGAGCGAGCTGTTCGAGCTTGAAAAGTACCCTGCCCTCGCCCTTGAGGTCCAGAACGGCAACATTGCGGGTCTGGTCGTCGATCAGGCAGTCGGCGAGGCGCTCGTCGCCTCCAGCAACGGCGCGCTTGAAGTCTCCAACTTCACTTTTACCGCCGAGGAAGCCTCCTTCGGTAAATCCGTCGTCATCGCCAAGGGCAACGAGGATCTGGTCGCGGTCGTGAACGAGGTCATCAACAAGGTCACTGCCGACGGCAGCTATCAGAAGGCCTACGACGAAGCCGTTGAACTGGCTGCCAGCCTCGGCCTGTAAGCAGAAAAAAACATAAAAAGCAACCTACGGGCTTCGCCGTTTCGGCGGCGAAGCCCGCTGTGTACTGAGGAGGAGTCCCCATGGAATTTATTCAGACGATCGGAAAGCTCATCGTCCGTTACCACAGCTTTTTTGAGGAAGGCATTGTCAATACGCTCATCATCGCCGCATTCACCGTGTTTTTCGGCACGATCTTCGGCACGCTCATGTCCAGTATGCGCATGAGCAAAATTCTGCCGCTCAAGTGGCTGGCGGTCGCTTACATCGAGTTCATCCGCGGGACGCCCCTGATGGTGCAGCTCATGTTTATTTTCTACGGACTTCCCATGGTCGGCTTCACGCTGCCGGACATTTCGTGGATCCCGAACTTTTCGCGTTTTTCTGCCGGCATTATCGCCATGAGCATCAACAGCTGCGCCTACGTCGCTGAGATCATTCGTTCCGGCGTGCAGGCCGTGGACGTCGGGCAGATGGAGGCCGCGCGCAGCGTCGGCTTCAGCCACGGTCAGGCTATGCGCCTCGTCGTGCTGCCGCAGGCGATCAAGAACATTCTCCCCGCGCTTGGCAACGAGTTCGTCACGGTCATCAAGGAGTCGTCCATCGTTTCGGTCATCGGTCTTGCCGACCTGATGTTCCGCACGAACGACGTCATCGCTCTGACCTTCAAGAGCCTTGCGTGCCTTGCCATCGCGGCGCTGTGCTACTTTGCGATGACCTTCACCGGCGGCCGCCTCATCGCTCTGGCAGAAAGGAAGATGAATCATGGCAAATGAGAAGATCCTTCAGGTCGTTGACCTGTGCAAGAGCTTCCATAAGCTCGACGTGCTCAAGCACATCAGCGTTGATTTTGAAAAGAACGAGGTCGTGTCCATCATCGGTCCCTCGGGCGGCGGCAAGAGCACCTTTCTGCGCTGCCTGAACCTGCTGGAGACGCCGACCTCGGGCCAGATCCTCTTCGACGGCGTGGACATCTGCGCCAAGGGACAGAGCAAGCACATCGACCAGCACCGTCAGAAGATGGGCATGGTGTTCCAGCAGTTCAACCTCTTCAACAACATGAACGTGATGCACAACCTGACCGCTGCGCCCACACGCATCAAGGGCATGGACAAGGAGCAGGCTGAGGCCAAGGCGCTCCAGCTGCTCGGCCGCGTGGGCCTTGCCGACCGCGCCGACGCCTATCCCAGCCAGCTCTCCGGCGGTCAGAAGCAGCGTATCGCCATCGTGCGCTCGCTGATGATGGACCCCGAGGTCATGCTCTTCGACGAGCCGACCAGCGCCCTCGACCCCGAGATGATCGGCGAGGTGCTCGACGTGATGAAGGACCTCGCCGAGAGCGGCATGACGATGATCGTCGTGACGCACGAGATGCGCTTCGCACGCGAGGTCAGCAGCCGCACCATCTTCCTCGACGGCGGTCACATCGAGGAGGATAAGCCCTCGCACGAGCTGTTTGCTCACCCCGAGAGCCCGCGCCTCGTGAGCTTCCTCGATAAGGTCCTCTGAGTCCAATACGGAAAACAGAGCCGCAGCCGCGGCTCTGTTTTTTTCATTTTTTACGCGATCTTGCCCTTGCTTTGCAAGCGGATGCGGTCGGCGATCATGGCGATGAACTCCGAATTGGTGGGCTTGCCCTTGGTGTTCCCAAAGGTAAATTTTGCCCAAAAGAATCCCCCGCCTTACGACGGGGGTGTTCTTATTTTTCGAGCTTCCGCATCACGCTGTTGTACACGCGCTCGTTTACGATTTTCAAGCTGTCCATCAGCTCGTCCATGATCTCCCACGCCTTGTCCGGTGAAACATCTGCCACTGCGCGCAAAAAATCGCTGTCGCCGTAGCTGCCTACCGTTTCAGACGCATAGGTCTTGACCGGCGCCGGAGCTGCCGAATACAACATTGGCCTTTCCGGTTCTTTTGGCGCGTTTTGATTTTGGATGATGTACAGCGCCGCCAGCTTTTGATAATTGGGCCAGCTCGATTCCTCCGTCTCAAGCCGCGATATCCACAGATTGACCTCGTTTTCGTCGATCAAGGGGACGCACCCCCTTTATTCCTCCATCAGGCTCGCGGCACGACGCAGCGCTTCCTTTACGCGGTCGTCGTCCGTCTCGCGCATCATGTCGTTGATTTGCTCGCGCAGGTGCTCCATGCTGTCGGCGCGGCTGTAGTGCCCGCGGACGTAATGCGTGCCGCGGCGAGCATAGGAGCTGCCCCTGCCGTAAGTGCCGCGCATATCGGCCTGCCAGTCGCCGCCGCGAGAATACTCACCGTCGCGGGAATAATCGCCATCGCGGGAATAGCGACGCGAATAGTCTCCGTCGCGAGAGTAACCGTCGTCCTCCATCATCTCGATCTTGTCGATGTTCTTGATGGTGTCGGTCAGCTTGTGCGCGATCTCAAGGTCGCCCGCGCCCAGGTCGCCCTTACGCGCCAGCTCGTCGAGTTCGTCGCAAAGCATATTGCGAAGCTCATACATTGCTTTCTTACTCATGCCCATTCTCCTTTCACGCGATTCTCTCAACCGTCAGATTCGAGTTGGCGAAGTTGACGGCCTGAGTGCTGGTGTTTTCCATTGCGACCGTCAGGCAGCAGCCTTTCGGGACGCAGACCTGTGCGGAAACATAAATGTTAAAGTAGTTTTCTACCGCCGCAGGCGTGACGGTAGCTGTTGCGCTGGTCAGCGGCTCTCCGTTGATGGCAAGCGCCGCCGTGATAGCCTCGACCGTGCCTCCGGTGGGAATAGCGATGTTGCCGCCAAAGGAGACCCTAAACAGGGCGCGGTTTTGATTGGTGAGGCCGCGCAGCGTGACAATGCCTGCACCCTGACGATGCACGATACAGGGCTTGCTGTTGACTGCCGTTTCGGTCAGGGGAACGTTCTGGCCTGCGGCTACGCTCACAATATTCGCATTTGTGTACTCTGCCAAAATAATCAGTCCTTTCTAAAGGGGTCGATTTCGACCCGGTTAAAATACAGCGGCGAGGCAATAGCCCCGCCGCGTTGTTGTCAGTATCGGCACGGGGCCGAACATTTTGTTGACGTCAACAAAACATCGCCAACAAAAAGCTATGCTATGCAGTTGTCAGCAGCCGCAGCCCTGATTGCAGCCGCAGCCGCCGTAACCGCTACCCGCCCACGGGTTACAGGTAATGTAGGCAGGCGAAGGGCACGGACGCAGCTGCGAGATCAGATAGTTGTTCTGCGCGGCCTGAGATGCCGCCAGTTTCAGATTCTGATTCTCGGTCTGGAGGTCGGACAGCTTGCTCTGCGTCAGGAAGTCGAGGATGGCGCGGCTGTTCTGGTTGTTCGCGTCAATGATGTCGCGTGTGGCGTTCTGCACGGTGTTGCGCGTGTCGCACGCCTGCGTCGCCATGTCGTAGCGCACCTGGGCGATAGCCGCTCGGTTTTCGCAGCCATTATGTTATCGTAAAAGCTCTTTATCCTTTACTTCTCACGGTTTCCTCGTGAGTTCAGACTATATCTTCACCCTCCGTTACGGTAGGGGTCGGGCACTCGTGTCAGGATTATTGGTTTCCGTCCTCACCTGTTAGTCGTTGAACCTTCCGGGATACTTTTATCGGAATTCTCCCGGCTTGGCTGCTGATTGTCATATTTGCAAATGTACTTTGTGTTTTTTCTTGTCCCGTTCAAATATGGTGTAAGATACCCAGGCTTAAAACCAAGTGCTTTTTCTGCCGCTGCTTTTGATTCGTACCAAATTCCATTTACGATGATCGGCTTTTTGTTTTTCCATCCAGAGTTATGCTTTTCAAATGTCAGCTCTCTTGTCTCATCTTCGTACCGGCATTGAATGCCATCTGGGGCAAATCCCTTTTGCGCCCAATGAAACACAGATGAATTTGAAACATTAAGCATTCGTGCTACATCTATTGCACTCTCGTATCGTTTTCCATCATAAATGATTGCACGGCATCCGCCTCTGTTATATCTCCCCATAGACGGTTGAATTTGTGGTTCGTCTTTGTATCGGCAAAGTTCTCCGTGGGAGTTTATCCCCTTTTGACACCAGCGTTTGATGGTATCGTGCGGAACATCGTATCGCTCCATAGCAGATTTTACAGAAGCGTACTCTTCACCGCCGATAACAACTGGGCGAGACTTAGCCCTTGCCACAGCTTTAGAAACCTTTTTGTCTTTCATCGGATTTTGCGTTTTCATTCTTTGGCGTTGTGTTTCAGACTTCATGACATTTTTGGTGGAATACTCATTCCGTCTTTCTTTGTTCCACCATGAAGTCGTGCCGCCTGCTCCGCCTTCGTAAATATTGCAAACGCACTGGCCGATTGCTTTTAATTCTGCAATTCGTTCATGTTCGTAAGAAAAAGCATCTTTCTCTTTCTCAAATTCTTTTATAATTCTGCTGTCACACTCTTGCCTTTTTATAAAATCATTGAAAAATTTATTATGCTTTCTTACCTTAAACCTTCTGCCAGTTCCTTTCCCAACATAAAAGATTTCATCGGTTTCAATAACAAACCACTCATAAACATAGTACATATAATTTACCTCCGCAATTTCTATAATGATTATACATTATATTTGTGCGAAAGTAAATTGCAAACTTAGATTTTCCAGCAATTCACCCGATTGCCAGCGCGGATTACGCCGCGCAAGTGCCTACTGCTTTATAACTATCAAAGGACAGCAAGGACTTTAAGCCGTCTTTGACCTTTGTAAAGAGTTTCTTTAAGCACTCCTGGTTCTGCATCTGCATGGCGTTGAGCTGCTGCATCAGCGCCGCCTGCTGGTTGTTGCGGGAAAGCTCGGCCTGTGCAAAGCCGTTTGCCATCGCCATGTTGGTGCCGTTGACAAGCTGCGCCTGCTGGTAAAACCCGTCGCAAAGGCCCTGATTTACACTGTCGATCTTGCGCTCGACATTGGCAAAATCAGAGGTCAGCACATAGCCGTCGACCACGCCGCCGGAATTGCCAGCGTTGTTGCCCCAGCCGCCATTTCCCCAACCAAGAAATGCGAAAAGGAACAAGATAATAATAAACCAGCTGCCTTCTCCGCCCCAGCCGAAGCCGCCGTTGCTGGAATTTACGGGCGCAACAGGCATAGTGGCCTGAACGCCGCCGTCAGAAAGAGACATAGTATCACTCCTTTGAAAAATTTTTATTCATCAAATCGTGGCCACGATGTTGATTTATGTTGATGATTACTGCATCAGGCTTTGAAACTGCTTTGCCATCTGCTGTAGCTGATTGAGTTGCTGCTGGTTGAGTTTACCGCTCTGCAAAAGCTTTTCGACCTCCGCTTTGGGGTCGCCATGAAAATTTGCCTTGAATTGCTGGAACTGCTGCATCATGCGCTGGAACTGGCCTACCGGTCCGGGCATTTGCCCGCCGCCCAGCGCGGCCATGAACGGATTATTCATCGTCCTCGTCCTCCTCGACCTTGCGCTTCTTCTTGCCCTTTAATTCGCCAACAAGCGCCGCCAGAGCGTCAAACTCCTTGCGGGTGACAAATTCCACGCTCTTTTCCTGCGGTGCTGTACGGGGCGTTTCTGCGCGTTCTACGAGGTCATAAATCTTGAGCGTTGGCTTGCCGCTTGCGTCGGACTGCTTGAGGTACACGGTGGGGGCGGTGGAATCCCACAACGCTACGGCAGAGTTGGGCGCGATCAGGTAGCCTCTCGCTTCCTGCTCGCTGCTCACCCATTGCACGCCGCCGGTCGCGACAGGATTTTGCGGCACGGGAGGCGGAGCGGGCTGCATCATCTGCTGCTGCCGCATCTGCATGAGGTTGTCCGGCATCGGCTGTGGATAATAAGGGTTTTGATAGTACGGATTAAAAGCCATGTCATTCAGTCTCCTTTACCCAAAAATAGAGCACAGTCTCATTGCTGCTGTCCCATGAATCAAAGATCGTCCCGTCCTGCACGCACACCACATGGCCGGACAGGGCTAAAATGTATGTGCCTGCCGGATGCTCGTCCGCAAACTGCCCGACGGTGTAACACAGAGGGCAGGTGTCCGGCACGATGTAGCGCCGATAGCCGAGGGAGTGCAGATACGCGCCCCAAGTCGCGTTGGCCGACGGCATATCACCGTCTAAGTAGCCTTGTATAGCGAGCGCGAGATACGTTTCGCCCCAGTCTTTTCCGGTCGCTTTGGAGATCGCCCGAACGGTGCAGTCTCCCACGTTCTTTCCATAAGGCGACGGATTATAATAGCTATACATGCAGCAGCTCCGCAAAATAAACATAGGTGCGCAGCTCGTCCGGCTCGGGGAACAGCACCAAAACATCCCTCGCCATCTGCTCGGTGAAGCCCAATGCCAAAAGCCGTTCGTACATACAGCGCACCTCCTTTTCTTCCTCTATGGTACAAGAAAACCCCTTTCCCAAAGTGCCGGAAAAGGGGATGAAAAGTGTACGGCGAAATTCGTCGAACGATATGCGCTTGCAAATTCTGACGGAATATGCTATTTTTGTCACGACGTACTCCATGCGTCATTCATACCCCCCCATAAAGGAAAAGAGCCTCACCGTTTGGTGAAGCTCTTTTCCTATTCAAAGACTTCCGATGCGATTTTGCGGTACGCCTTTCGGCGATACTTTTTGACCGTATCCGGCGACAGGTTCATTTCAAATGCCACCTGTACGCAGGAGCGGCCCCGCACGTCGCACTCGACGAGGCACGCCATTTCGTCGGGCGGAAGCTCAAAAGACCGAATGTATGCCACGGCCCGCCGCGGGGCCATAGAGGATAATTTTGCCCGGATCGCTCGGTGCTGCTTGTCCATGCTGTGCGCCGGGGCTTGCAGAGCGCTCACGCGAGGGGAGGCACGCCTCCCGCCCGTTTTCCTTTCGTTATTTTAGAATTTTTTCGAGGTATGCGTAAACATATTCTCCCCACGCCCTTTGCGTCGCGGGGCCGAATGAACCGTCCACGTCCAGCGCATAGCCGCAGGCATTGAGAAGCTCTTGCAGCTTCCCGACCGCCGCGCCCTTGTCGCCGCGCGTGAGCACGGTCTTGTCCACGGGGTATTTCGGTATGCCGAAGCCCCGGATATACCGCCCGTTGACGGGGAGGATGCGGTACGCGCACTTGTGATCCTTGCCCTTGTTGCCCTCGAACACCGTGATTTTCTGATCGTCACAGGCGGTCACGATGCCCGTGTGGTTGGGCGCGCCCGTGCAGTCCGTGAGGGCGTAGTCCTTGCGGTCGTTCCAGCAGTAAAACACCTGCTCGCCAATTTGGGGGATGTGCGCGTCGTCCTCAATCCATTGGCCGCGCGATTGATACCAGCGCATTTGCTCGCCGCAGGAGCACTCAATGGGAATGAACTCCGTCAGACCGCAGAGGATCGCCGCCGCGGACACCATCGCTGCGCAGTAGTCGTCCGAATAGGTGAGCTTGTAGCCGCGCGGATGCGGGAGGTAGCTGTTGTAGGCGTCCACAATGCGCTTATGTACCGCGTCGCCGCGCACCGCGCCCTCCCACGCGGTTAAGGTCTCAAGAAACCTCTTCATTTTTTTTCTTCTCGGTCTGCGTGCCGAAGTAGAAGGCGATGATGGTCGTGAAGATCGTCAGAAACTCCGTCCCGCTGATGCTGCCGCGCAGGGCAAGCACCGAGAAAACCGCCGTGAGCACGATGGTCACGATGCTCTTGACCGTGAGAAGATTGGCAATTCGATTTTGCATTTTTGCCTCCTTTACAGAAACCGCACGGCATAGAACTGCCGCGTCTGTGTGTTGATTTTATTACACGCGCCGTTGATGGCGGCGACGTGCCCGCCGTCGAGCATAACGGCGTATTCCAGCTTGAGCTTGTCCCGACAAAAGGCGTTGACCTGCTGCGCGGTCATGCTGCGGCAGTAAAAGCCGTAGAGCAGCCCGCCCTTGTAGCCAAGGACGGTGTGGTTGGTCTTGCGCAGCACGTCGCTGTACGCCCCTGTGAAGCCTTCTGCGGCAGGGTTATAATTGCCGAGCAATCCCATACCACCGACCGCCCACACGACGCCGCCCAGCGCCGCCGCCGAGGACACGCGGGCAATGCGCACCGCGCCGTCCGTGGTCTTGTAGAGCACGCTCTCAGGGCGGGGATAGTGACAGCTCCAGTCGCGCACGACCTTGCCGCCGCGCACCAGGATGCTGCACGGCGCGCCCTGCCAAGAAAAGCTCCCCGAGATCGCGTTTTTCGGCAGCGGACCGCTCATATTGACGGGCTCGATGTCCCGCGCGAGGATGCAGGGCTGTCCATACAGCTCGACGTTGAGCGGGAAGCAGTCCGCGCCGAGCTTTGCGGCGATGTCGCTCAAAGTCTGGTTTCCGATCCAGCCGTTGTCCAGCGCCCCGACGGAGCGCTGGATGGCCTTTATCATGCGGATTTCCTCTGAGGTCGAACCCTTGACGTCTCTCACGAGATCACCTCCCACTCGTCGATCTCGCTTTTGATACGGTCGATAAAGCTGTTTCCACCGAGGGCCTTGTACCCCCGATAGAGATAGAGAAAATCCTCCAGCTCGTACTGCCGAATGGTGCGGCCCTCCCTGTGGCGGTAGTAGGTGTGCAGCATATCGTGCCGGAGCTGGCATTTGAGCGCGTCGGTCAGTTTGTCCAGCCCGAGCAGCTTGCTGCGCAGCGGCTTGACAAGCATGGCGACCGCCGCGAGGATCACCGTGATCTCCGAGCACAGCGCCGCCAATTTCGATAAACTTTCCATAGGCGTTGTCTCTCTTTCCGGCGGCGCGAAAAAAGCCGCCTTGTCGTGCTTGACAAAGCGGCTTTAGGTGTGCTATATTTAGGCCAGTAAGAACGGCTGCCATTGCTGGTGGCGGTCGTCCCTCAGTGAGTTTATAGCTCGAAGGAAACGCCGCTTACCGCTATGGTGGGCGGTTATTTCTTATGTCTTGTGACCGTGAAGATCAGAGACGCAAGACCGATGAGCACAAGCGAATATGTGAACATATCAGCGTATGTAACCATCGCGCACCTCCTTTGCAGGAAGTGGACAACCTTGCCGTTCTTACTGGCAGGCGAATTATAGCACAGTCTGCCGCGCTTTGTCAATTTGCCGCCCTACGGGGCGGCTTTTTTACTTGTTCAGCTCCGCGAGCTTCGCTGCAATATCGTCCGGGATGTGGCACTTCTCCTGCTTGACGCAGTAGCCGTCCTCATCGTAGGTGAGCTTGTAGTAGGGGGCGACATAGATCTCCGTGCCGGCGCGGGAAAGGTCGCGCGCCATGACGGGCTGCACAATGCTGTTTTTGACACCCGAGTTTTCGCTCAGGCCCGCGGGGGTATCGGTGACTTCGATGGGTCTGCCGTCGGATGCGATTCTCTTGTAAGTAGCCATAGTTTTGTTCTCCTTTTCTTTGTTCAAAATTTATTTATCATCAGCGTATTTCTCGCCGGTGATCTCTTCATAGTCCTGCGCGCTGAGGATGCCCTTTTCCACGGCGTTGCGCACCATGCCGGCGGTCCACAGCCCTTGCGCGTACCATCTTGCGATTTTCTCTTTCATTTCAGCCCTCCATCAGCGTGTCGGTCATCATGGCCGTGTAGGTTGCCTGCGCGTCGAGACGGTCGCTTGCCGCCTCCAGCGCGGCAACGCGCTCCTCGGTGGTCGGCGGCGGAGGCGGCGGATTGTACGCCTCGCCGATGGTCGCGCCGTCGTAGGAGGGCAGAGCGCCGAACTGCGCGGCGACCTCGTCGCTCTCGCAGACGATGATGTTTTCGATGATGTTTTCATCGTTTACAATACAATAGTTCATGATTTAAACCCCCTTTTATGTTGCAAAGTGGAAACGGAAATAAACTATTCCATTCCCGCCAGCGGCGACGCCACCCCAGTTTTTGTCATATCCGCCACCACCACCGCCACCATCTGACCCAGGCTCAGCAGGAATATGTGTATTCTTGCTTATAGTGACTAAAAGATATGCACCTTTGCCGCCGTTAGGCAACCCCGGATAACCTATGCCGACCTCTCCGTCGGCGTCTTTTCGACCGCCGCCGCCTCCGCCGCCGCCGCCAGTTTTAATACCAATCGTTGTGTCATTAAATATAGGCACTGTGGCATTCCCGCCGACAGGGTTGTGATTGGAGTCGCCCCCACCATTCCCGTTTCCAGCTCCACCGTTTCCGCCGCCAATCCCACCTTTTCCACCGAGGGCCTGAAGTATAATTTCGTTGTCTAAATATACAGCAGTTGCTCCTCCGTCTTTGCCATTTTGAGTAGTTGAATCATATTGACCTCCGGAGCCGATTTCAAATTTTAACAGAGAATGTGAAAAAAGATTTACATTCATTAAGTTTTCGGTATATCCACCTCCACCACCGCTGCTGATACTTCCTCCTCCTCCACCACCAGTAGCACAGAGGTCTACTGCTTTTGCTGCTGGCGACAGTTTATAGATTTTGCTTAATCGGGACAACATGAGAGACGTGTCATTCTCAAGCGTCAGCGTTACATCGGTAATCGTTCCGGTTTTTGTAACCGTCTGCGCAGCGGGCGCTTTCTGGTCGATGTAGGGGGAGGTGCAGCCGATGGTCACGCTTGCGCTGGCGCTTTTGCCGAGCACGGTTCCGTCTGCGCCGGTCACCAGTGTCGAGCCGGTCAGCGGCTGGATGCCGCTCACGACCGCGCCCTCGACAGGCGTACCGTCGGCGAGCTGCACCTTGACGCGGTAACCGTAAATACCTTGCCCTAAAACGAGTGAAACAAAAGCATCATCTGGCACGGCGGTTTTCGGCAGTCCGAGCAATGCCGCCGTGGAATCCTTGAGCAGGCTCGCCTTGTTCAACGGTGTGCCCTCCTGCGTGGGCTGGTCGGCGCGCGTGAGGTCGTAAGTGTTGGCCTGTCCCGCGACCGGCTCTAACTTCACGCGCCCGGGGTACAAAGATACTCTGTCCTGCATATTGTCTCCTTTCATACCTCGCCGGCGTACAGCTCGCCGGAGAAGCACCATGATTTTGTGAGTTTGTCGATGAGCGCGTCGAGGTCGAGCAGGATCTGCTCAATATCGTTGGCCTTGACGTAGTTCAGCCCCGCCATGCTCGCCGGAGCATTCGGCGTGGACTGCATGACCGCGATCAGAGCGCGCAGCGTGACGATGTTCTGCCGATAGGTTTCCATCTGCCGCTGCGTCGGCGCATCGCTCGTCAGCCAGTCCTTTTTGACCGTCACGGGGCAGGCATAGCCGAGCGCCGTGAAGCGGCCCGCGATGTATTCCACCGCCGCGCCCACGCGATTGAGGTCAGTGGCGTTGTAAAAGCCCTTGTCGGTCTCATTCTCCACGTCCGCGCGCGTGCGGTCGGTGATGAGGCTCAAAAGGCCGTAGTAGAGCGTGAGCGTGTAGTTGGTGCTGACGCCCGCCGCGGTGACGGCGGTGAGGGCGACGGCGTAGGTGTCGTCCGCCGCCCGCTCGACCGTAGCCGTCCACGCGCCCTTGATAAGCGTCCATGTGTAGGCCGTGCCGTTGACCGTGCCGCTCACATAGATGATCTCGCTCGGCAGCGAGACGCTCAGGACCTGCGCGCTCATTCGATCTCCACCGCGATGACCATCGTCGCGCCCGCGTCGACCGGGTTCGGCGTGATGGTCGCCGACTTGATGACCGGCACCGAGGTGTCAAGCGTCACATTGCGCGTGACCGTGGAGACCTTGCCCGCCGCGTCGGTCGCCGTAATGACGATGGTATTCGCGCCCTCCGCCAGCGTGACGGCCTTGCTGAACGCGCCGCCCGCGCCGACCGTGACGCCGCCCTGATCCGCGCCGTTGAGCGTGATCTTGATCTCCACGGGCGAGGAGGTCGCGTCGTTGGTGATACCGGCCACCGTGAGAGCCGCTGTGTTGGTGATAAGATTATCCGTGGGCGCGGTGACGTTGAGCGTCGGGGGCACGGTGTCGACCGTGTAGGTGGTGGACTTCTGCGCCGCGGCGTTTCCGTCGTGGTCCTTGCAGTCGATGGTGACGGTGTGGCTGCCGTCGTCGAGCGCTGAGGCGGGCGTGTAGGTCACCTGGTAGCCGTTGGCGATGGCTGTGCTCGTGAGGGCCGAGGATGCGACGGCTGCGCCGTCCTGTTTGACCACGAGCGTCGAGAGATCGACGCCGGAGCCGTCCGTCTCGTCCGTGACCGTGAACACGACCGGCTGCTTGCTGTTGCTGACATACGCCCCGGAGGACGGCGAGAGGATCGTGATGACCGGCGCGACCTTTTCCTTGACGTAGAGCTTTAATCCGTCAAGCGTCGAGGCGTCCGCTGTGCCGACGGTGCCCGCGTCGTTGGTCGCCTTGATTTGCACGTTGTAGTAGCCGCCGGACTGGTTGTAGGATGTTTTGCCCGGCGCGGTGATGGTGGCCTCGTACTTGCCCGTCGCGCTGTTGAGCGCGAGGGTATAGCTCTGGCCGTTGATGATCGCTTGGACCGTTTGGATCGCCATAGTTTAGACCTCCCCGGCGAATATCTCGCCGCTGTAGTATTTTGTCGGTTCGAGGTAGACGGTCTCCTCCGTCACGGTGACGGTAAGCCGGGTTTTGGTGTTGATGTCGGCGGGATTTGGAGCAAACGCCGCGGCAAGGATCTTTGGGATCAAGATCGGATAAGTCTCGCTCATGCCGTCTCCTCCTTGTCCCAATACACCACCACGCAGCCGCTTGCGCCTGCCGCACCCGGCGCGCCGGGTCCCGGATATACGTCAATAACTGTGTAGCTGCCAATGGGATTCCCGTCAAGGTCGTAATTGGTCTCCCTGTGCTTTTCTCCCTTGTTGCCGCCTCTGCCGCCCTTACCGCCGTCGCCTGTGCCCGATTTGGGCACGGCAACGCCTGCGCGGGCAAAGCTGTCGCCGCTGCGGATATCCGAGTAGCCGTTCGGATAGCGCTTTCCGTTGGCGGAAGAATAAGGGCCGAATACGGCATCCTCTCCGATGGTGATGGCAAAGGTCTGCTGCTCGTTGATCTGAATGGTGTCCGCCCACACAAGGCCGCCGAGGCCGTCCACGCCGTTCTTGCCCGCGCGGTCAAAATTGCCGTCTTCGCCATCCGTGCCGTTCCCGCCGTGCCCGACTAGGATCACACGCAGCCGCGTTTTGCCCGCCGGGGCCGTCCACGACCCGCTCTCGGTAAAGACCGCGCGCTCGGTGTAGAGATACGAGCCGTCCGCCTGCAAGAGCTTACTCTGGCAGCCCTGCAGCACGCCGTCCGCGAATTGAAACGTCTGGTAGATGCGCCGCGCCGTGGTCGCGCTGCTCTCGTCGAGCCACACGGTGTCCACGTCGCCGATCTCACTTGCGGGGTCGCCGCGTCCGGTCAGCTCCAGCTGGTTGCCGCCGTAGCACGAGAGGATCAGCCGCGCCGCCGTGAGCGCCTGCGCCTGCGTGTGCAGAAAAGGGTTCTCGATGGTCACGGTCTTCTCGCTGCTCGTGGAGTTGCCCGAGACGACGTACTCCGTCCCGTCCGAGAGGTGGAAAATGAGCGACGCGAGGGACTGGTTGGCTTTCATCGTCGGGTAATTGACGAGGTTTTCCAGCGTGATCTTGCTGCCCTGGTTCCAGAGCGGTTCCACCGCGAGTTTTCCGGTCTCTGCGTCCGCGCGCGGCCATGTGCCGGTCGCCATGCAGGCCCATCGCAGGATGTCGCCGCACTTCTTCCCGCTCACCGCGGCGCGGCTCGAGGCCGTGACCGCAAGGTCGGCATAGTCCGCGTCCACCGTGTAGCGGTCCGCAAAGTTGGTGCCGAGCTGAGAAACGAGCGAAGCGATCCAGCCGGAGAGCGTGATGGGCAGCACCGTCGGCGCAAGGTACGCGCGATCCGCCAGCAGCCCGATGATATCCACAAGGTCCCACTGCATCGTCAGGCCGTTGTCGCCGGTCTTCCAGCCGTCGGAGTATTGGTAGAAGACGCCCACGCGCTTATACTCCACGCTGCCGTCCACAAGCCGCACGCCGATGTAGGCCTCCACGCCCTGCCGCTCCTCGATGCTCTGAAACAGACCAGACTTGCTCCGCGGCTCGAAGCGCCGCGAGAGGTTGTCCATCTTGAGCGTGCAGGTGCCGTAGGGCAGCGACAGGCAGCTCACGTCGCCCTGTTGCTTGCAGTCAAACGCCGCGACGATGTCCTCCGTCCACTCCTCGTACACGCCCGGCAGGATCTCCACCACGCGCATCCGGCGCGAGGGAAGGCTCCATTTGGTCACGGTCACGCGGATGGTGTCGGGCGTCTGCACGGTAAATCCCTCAAAGGCGACCGCGCTCGCCGTGTTGCCGGTGACGGTCTTGGTAAAAAAGTTCTGCCCAGCGCTCAGGACCTCCACCGTGAAGTCCTCAGCCACGCCCTCGAGCTCGTCGGTCGGGAAATAGACCGAGAATGCCTGCAGCACGCTGACGTCGGAAAACGTGATCGCCGCCCAGGCTGGGGACGCAAAGCTGTTGTCCGCGCCGGAGAGCTGCGCGTCCGCGACGCCCATGTGCTCGCTCACCTGATAGTCGTCCGGAAAGATGTTGAAGGAGCCGTCCAGAAGCCAGCGGTCCTGCTCCAGCGTCGCGTAGCGGGCCGTTGTGAAGCGGTAGTCGTAGAGCTCCGCGGTCTTCGCCCAGGGCGCGAGGCTGTCCGCGCTGCCGCCGGTGAGCTGCATGTCCGGATCGATGATGTGGATCACGGCCTTGAGCAGCACGCGCCGCGTGTCGCCGGTGATGGCGGCGAGATACGCCGCCGAGGACTCAATCATGCGGCCTCACCTCCCGCAGCGTGAACGCCACGTTGTGCCAGCGTGGCACGCCGTGGGAGGTAAATGCGAAGGTCGGGTCGGTCAGACTCTCAACGAGCACCTCCGCGCTGACGAGCTCGTCTCCGTTGTCGGGCAGGAAGGCTGCCGTGAACGGCGTGCCGGCGCGGAGGACCGCGAGCGCCGCGCGGCAGATCGTGTCGTCGATGTAGTCGGCGCTGTAGGTGATGCGCCAGACCTTGCCGCGCTCTTCGCTCACGACGCGGCCGGAGATCATCTCGACCTGCCGGCTGAGCGTCGCCGGATGCGCGCTGTAGCGGTCGCCGGAGACGTAGGGCAGCGCCACGCCGTCCAGGATAAGCTGTGTCGTCCGTACTTTCTTCATGCAGTCTCACCTACCTCCGGCGTCGAGCGGTTCACGGTGCGCAGGTCCTCGATCGTCTCGCGGTAGAACTCCTTTCCGTTGACATTCATGGTGCTCACGACGGTGACCTTCATGTCGCGATTCATCGCCGCCATCGCATTGACCGCCTGCGCGAGCGAGGCGCGGAAGTCCTGCGCGGTCATGGTGCGGCCGGTGCCGCCGTAGCGCTCGAGGGCGTTGTAGGCGTCTGCTTCGCCGCTCGTGAGCACGCGCTCGCCGCGGTGCAGCTCAGCGACGTAACCGTCGTAAGGCACGCGGTAGAGGCCCGCAGCGTGGCTGCCGTCGATCTTGTAGCTGTCGAGCAGCGCCTGGTAGTCGCTCGAGGGCGTGTGCTCGCCCGTGGTGAACTCCTTCCACTCCTCGCTGTTGGAAATGCGGTCGTTGAGGTCCTTGAGCCATTGGATAGCTCCCTGTATCTTTTCGATCAGCCACGCGACCGCGTCCGCCGCCGCGTAGACGCCCTCGGCAAAGACGTCCTTCAAGCCCGCTGCGACCGGCGCGAGCGTTTCGCCGAGCTGCCCCATCGCCTCGTCGAGCTTCATTTGGGACTCGTTGTAGGCCACGATGTCCTCGTTGGCGTCGCGCCATGCCTTGGCGGTTTCCGGCAAGCCTTGATTGGCGAGCTGGTTGAGCACGATCTGCGCGCGCTCGGTGGAATCGTTCGCCGCGGCGAGCTTCGCGTTGAACTCGTCTTCGCTCACGCCCGCCCAGTTGAGCACGTCGGCAAAGGTGCCCGTGACTTTCCCCGCCTGGATCGTCTCGTTGACCGCCTCGGCGAGGCCGTCGATGGGGATGGAGTCGCCGTAGGTCGCCCACGCGCCGATGACCGAATCGATCATGCCGCGCAGGTCGCCCTGCGCGAGACCGATGGCCTGCAGGTTTGCGACCGTCGTCGCCGCGGTCTGCGTGTCGCCGAGCACGCCGTAGAGATACTCGTAGGACTCCGCCGTCTGCTCGGCTGTGTAGCCCGCCGCCTGCGAGCTGGCCTCCAGCGTGCCCATGATCTTGCGGTACTCCTCGGTCTCGTCCACGATGCCGATAATGGCGTCGCTCGTCGCCTTGAGTCCCGCAACGACCGCGCCGCCGACGAGCATTTTCTTGAGGCTACCGAGCTGCCCGATCAGATCGCCGATGCCGCCCTTGCCGCCGCCTGCGCCGTTAAAGTCGTCGGTGGCCTTTGCCGCGTCCTTGACCTGCTTGCCGTACTCGTCGATGCTCTTGGCGCACTTGTCGGCGCTCGTGCGGGCCTCGTCGAGGTAGCGCTCGTTGGAGCTCAGCTCGTCGTTGAGGTCAATGAGGTCGGTTTCCGCCTTTTCCAGCTGCCGCTTGAAGCGCATAACGGCCTCGTCGTTTTCGCCATAGGCTTCGCCGCAGTCCTCAATGGCGGTCTGCAGCTTGGCGATCTTGTCGATCTGCTTCTGCTGCGCCTCGCGCAGCAGATCGTTCTTTGTGGTCAGAGCCTCGATGCTGTTCGCCTGCCCGCGGAATTCCGCGTCGGCGCGCTTCATCTTGTCGCTCAGCAGCCCGATCTCCTGGTTGACCTCGCCGAGCTCCTTTTTGTATTCCTTCTCGCCCTCCAGCGTCAGCCGCGTGGCGATGGTCCGCGTTGCCATTTACTCCCAGCTCCTTTCCCGGGGGACTCTGCGCGCCTCCAGCGCGAGGAGATCAACGAGCTCTCCCGGCGTCAGGATCATCGTCTCGCGCAGGCTCAGATGCAATCGCTGCGTGCCCACCTGGCGCAGCAGCAGCGCTAAATTCTCGTTTTTTTTTGAAGCTCCTGCAAAATGAGGTCAACTTCCTCTTCCTCGTCGTCCTCGTCGCGGTCGCGCCGGAAGGCCTGCTCATAGACCGCGCTGAGCGCGCGCCTCGCGTCCAGCGCGTCGAACGGGGCCATATTCGCGCGGAAATAGCTCTCCGGCACGATGGGCCGCCGATCAAGCCCTTCCCAGCGCCGCACGAGCTCGCCCTGCTCGCTCAGCTTCCACAAAAGCCAGCACAGCGCATCGAAGCTCGCCTTGTCGCTGCCGCGGTAGAGGTCGGGGATATCCGTTTCCGTGCCGAAGCGGTCATAGATGTCCGTGAGCGCCGCGGCGTTCAGGCACAGCGTGAAGGTGTGCCCCTTGAGTTTCCATTCGGTCTTTCGCATATTTGTCTCCTATGCCGGAAACGGGCGGAGAAAGGTCCCCGCCCGTTTGTCTCAGCTCGCGCTTTCTGTGAATTTGCTGTCGATCCAGGCCTGCGCCGCGGCCTCGGTGTCAAGGGCCTTGGACTCGATCTTGCTCTTGCGGCAGGCAGGCACCGTGCCGTGGAAGCTCAGGTCGTCGCCCGTCAGCTGGATCGATGTGCCCTTGGTGTTGTAGGTCACGCCCTGCCGCACGGCCTGCACCTTGGGATAGAAAATGCCCTTGTAGAACACCTTGCCCTTGTACTTTCGCTTCGAGATCAATCCGAGGCCGCCCTGCGGGGACTCGTCGTCGAAGCTGTAGCTCAGATCGCCGTCCGAGCTCAGATTGGAGCCGAACACCGCGGCTGCAACCGCGTTTTCCAGCTCCGTCACGGAGGTGGAAACGTCGTAATCCGCGACCTCGTCCACGCGGTCCTCGACCGCGTTGTCGCCGCTGATCTCCGCCGACTGCACGTTCACCGTGTCCGCCACGGTAATGAGCGAGCCAAGGTGGACCTTCGTGCCGTATTTCGGCAGCTTCGCCGCGTTCGTGTCGGGGTCGGTCTCCGCGAACGGCGCGAAATAGAGATAGGATGCGCCATATTTTGCCATTGTGTGCCCTCCTTACAGGTCTTTTGATTTGAGCCAGTCGTCATAGACGCTGAACTCCGCCGCGGTCACGGCGTCGGCGCACTCGGCGTTCGCCTGCGCCATCCACTGCTTGCCGGGGATATTGCGCCGCGGCGCGCCGAACTCCTGAATGAAACCGACGTCATTGTTGGTCGAGCGGCGGCGTGCGCCTTTTTTGCGCGGCTTGCGGACGACCGGCTTGCCGCGTGAGCCGCTCGGCAGCACAAGCACTGCCGGCGCGTTATTTTTGCGGCTGTCGACGTAAATCTTCTGCTTGACCGTGATGCTGCCGGCGAGCTTGCCGGTATCCACCAGCCCCAGCGCACGGATCTTCCGCCGCTGCGCCTCGGCTGCCACCTCGCCGCCCGCGGTCAGCATCTGCCGCTTGATGTCCTCGGGGATCTCCGCGATCTCCTGCACCGTCAGCGCGAGACCGTCGATGCCATCCGCCTTAAACTGCGCCATTGTCCTCGGCCTCGGTCAGCGCGTCAAATTCAAACACATAGTGCTGCCCGAGCTCGTCCGTCGCCGACGAAATAGTCGGGAGGGAGAACTCGTCCGTTTCCTCGATGGCCGCGGTCAGCGCCCGCCGCTTGGCGACGGTCGACGCCTTGAGCGGCGCAAGGTAATGCAGCTGCACCCGCGCGAGCCCGACGTCGGTCCCGTCGTCGCCGGCAAGACCGGCGGTCTGCGTGTAGTCAAACGTGCAGTATTCCTCCGGCGGCGTCTCGCCCGCCTCTGTGACCAGCAGATCCGGCACGCACACCGGCACGATCGGCGTCACAACCGCGATGATCCTCTCATTCAGCGTCATACCTTGCCCTCCTGCGTGATGCGCTCGCACCAGAACTCCATGTACTTTCCCTCGTCGCCGTAGGTGTTGACGTAGAGGATGTTGTAGTCGCGCCCGTCGTAGCGGATCAGGAGCCGCCGGTCAAGCAGCTCCGGGTTCGCGCGCGTGAGAAAGCGCACCTTCGCTTCGCCAAACTCGGCGTTTGCCCGGATCAGTTCCGTGCCGCTCGTCTGCGAAAACTGCGCCCAGGTCTCGCGCACAAGCTCCGGCTCGCCGGGTACGTCGTAGCCGTCGGCGTCCTTTTTCGTCGTCTTGCGCAAAAACTGGATGCGCTTCGAGAGCTTTCCTGCGTCGACGTGCATCACGCGCCTCCCTCCGCTCCCTCGCCCGTGCCCGAATCGGGCACAGGCTCGGTGAGCTTGAGCTGGTTGAGCATCCGCCGAAAGGCGGGATTGTCTCCGAGCGCCCCATCGACCGCCGTGTCACGTCGGTCGTAGAGGTCGAGCGCGAGGTACTTGACGCATTGCAGATACAGTGTATAGCGCGGCGAGCCTTCCTGCGGCTCGCGCACGCCCGCGCCGGCGAGGTAGGCCGCTGCCGCGTCCACAAAGCCGGGAAGCTCCGCGTCGTCCGCCTCCACGCGGCAGTAGGCGGCGATCTCGCTCAGCCTCTCGCGCAGCATCGCTTAGCCCCCGCTCTTGGGCAGCGTCGCCACGACGACGCCCTTGTCGACTACGAGGTTGCCGCCCACCATCACGTCGCCGAGGATGGTCAGCAGGCGCTCCTGCGCCTTGTAGCTCTCGTCCACGCGCACGGTGAAGTCGGAGAACAGGCCCAGCTCATAGTTGAGCGGGTTGCCGTAGATCATGGTCTGGATCGCGGCGCTGGTGCTCGCGGTCGAGCCGGAAAGGCTGGTGAGGTCCGGGCAGATGGTGTAGGGGATCACCACGCCGCCGTCGCGGATCACGCCGACGTTGGGGTTGGCCATGTCCGGCTCGATGGTGAACAGGCGGCGCTTTTCGTTCGTGCCGCGCAGCTGGCCGATGGCCTTGAGGTCTTCCTTGGTGAGCAGCAGGCGGGCGCTGCCGGCGACCTCGGTGTCCGCGCCGTAGGCAAAATAGAGGGTGTCGAGCAGGTTGACGTCCACCGCGCTCACGTCAACGCTGGCGAAGATGTTCGCGCCCGCCTTGTTCTTGGCGATCTTCATGCCGTAGAACACATGGCTGCTCTCACCGTCGCCGTTGACGATCAGCTCGGAGCACTTGCGGCGCATGGCGCGCAGCGCCATGCCGTAGATCTTCGCGTAATAGTCCGCGGGGGTCAGGTTGCCGATATTGCGGTCGACAAAGCTCGTCACGCTCATGTCGTAGGGCTTGATCTGCGCCACACCGAAGGTGGGGTCGGTGCTTGCCGTGCGGGCCTTGCCGGCGGTAGACGCCACCGTGCCGACCTTCGCGTCCAGCTCGGTGATGACATAGGGCTCCTGATACTCGCCCAGGCCGGAGAGGTTGACCACGCTGACCTGGTCGATGATCGCGCTGAGGGGCGCGTCGCCGCCGCGGATGTCGCGGCCCACGCCGGTGGGCTCGGCAAGCGAGGTGGTCGCGAGCGTGATGGCCTTGCGGACCTCCGCCGCGCTGAACTTGACCTCGCCGCCCTTGCGCAGGGTCTCCGCGCGCTCGAGAGCCTTGTCCCTGGCCTCGCCCGGAGTATCCTGCTTCTGCATGAACTGGCGGTCCTGCTCGTCGATGAGGGTCTTGACCTCGGTGATCTCGCTGTTGAGGTTCTCGATCTCGGTCATCTTGCTCCGATAGTCCTCGCGCTTGCCCTCCTTGAGCAGGCCCTCGGCCTCCGTGAGCATGCCGGCGCGCTTCGCCAGCAGGTCGTTGTACTTTCTGCGCATTTTTTGCCTCCTTAAAATCTCATTTTTTCAAGCTCCAGTGCGGCCTCGTCCGCCCAGTGCTCGTCGTTATCCGCGCCCTCCGGCGCGTGGGTCTCCTTCATTTCGGCGCCGCCGTAGCGCTTTGCCTTCACAACGCCGGCCTCCGGCTGCGCGGGCACGGCCACGAGGCTTACCTCGTAGGCGTCCGCCGCACCGTCAAGATCAAAGTGGCAGAGCTGCCCGTCGTACTCTCGGCCCGGCCAATGCTCGCACAGCGTCTTGCGCTGATCCGCGCCGCAGATCGAGCAGTTGACGTGCTCCACCGCGCAGCCCACGCTGCACTCGCGCAGGATGCCGCCCTCGATGGCGGCGACGGTGTCCGCGGCGCCTGCCGTGCGGACCATGTAGCAGCTGAGCACCAGACGCTTGACCTCGCCCTCGTCCGCCACCTGCGCGTCGTACACGCGCGCGGTCTGCGTCTCCGCGCTCCACTTGTGGTCGCGCAGCACGGGCTTGCCGACATAGAGCTTGCCGAGCTGCTCGAGCGTCGCCTCGGTAAAGCGCTCGCCGTCGCGGTCAATCTGGTTGTCACAGGCGGCCAGACGGAAAGCGAACACCTCGTCCGCGCTCAGCTCACGCAGCGCCTGTGCGTTGATGAGGGCAAGCTCCCGCTCGCCCACAACGGCCTTTTCGATTCGTGCCGCCTTAAAGATCATATCCATGCGGTTTACTCCTCTCCGGCGGCCGCGCCGCCGTTTCTCTGCGCGCTCAGCTCCGGCCACAGGTCAAGCGGCACATAGTTCAGGCTCGCGCGCCTGCGGTTGCCGCCCGGCACGTTCGGCAGATCCTCCAGCGCCGCGATGTCGTCGGGACTGAATACGCTCAGCTCGCTCATCGTGCGGTACCAGTTCGCGCGGCTCGCCGTGTCGCCCTTGAGCTCCGCCATCATGTTGATGCGCAGCTCCAGCCCCGCGGCCAGCTCGCTGTCGGTCAGCAGCTTGTAGCTCTGTTCCTCCTCGTACTGGGTCACGATGGGGTGCAGCGTGCCGACGACATACTCGATCGCGTTCTGCTCATTGCTGCCGTAGGCCTGCTTGCCCTCGTTGAGCTTGTAGAGGGGGACGCCGAAGTAGCGCGCGATGTCCGTGATCGACAGCTGCTTGTTTTCCACAAACTGCGCGTCGCGGTTCGTCCCCGCGATGCTCGTGTACTTGAGACCGAGGTCGAGGATCGCCGTCCGGTGCGCCTTGCTCGGCCCCATGTGGACGCGCTCCCACTCGGCGCGCAGCCGGTCCTTTTTGGTCACGAGCGAGCCGTCCGCCGCCTTGACCGGACTGCCCTTTTCGTCGGTGACATAGCCGCCGAGGTCGGTGTCGGTCTCCAGCACGCCGCCCGGCTGCCCGCCGTTGGCATAGTAGCTCAGCTCATACTCCTGCGCGGCCCGCGCCGCGGCGATCACCTCGCCGGCGCGCGTCACCGTGCCGAGACCAAGCAGGCCGTTGCGCGTGGCGTTCTTGTAGTGGCACACGTCCTCATTCGGCAGCCGCATCACCTCGCCGGAGAAAGGATGTGTCACGTCGTACCACACGCGCCCCGCCATGTCGTGCCAGGGCTGCACCAGATACCACGGCACCGGGATCAGCTCCACCGGCTTGCCCGTGCGCTCGTCACGCACGATCCAGTCGTAGCCGTTGCCGCCCTCCAGGCGGCTTGTCTCCAGCACCTTCTTGCGAATGAACGGGGTCATAGCCTCGTTCGGCCGGATGTTCAGCAGCCGCAGAAGCTCGTGGTCCGTGCGCTCGCGCGTCCGCGTGTCGATCACATAATTTGGCAGCTTCGCGATGCTGTCGCTCAGCAGCTCAATGCAGCGGTCGACCGCGCTGAGCTTGCGCGCCGCGCTCTGCGGGTCCTCGCCGGCGGCCAGACCGCCGGAAGCCGTCAGGCTGCCGACCGTTACGGACTTACTCACGGTGGGCGAGCGTGCGGTTGCCGCGCGCAGGCCCTTGATGATGCTCATGCTTGACCATCACTCCCTTCGTCGTTTGCACTATCGTCAAAGCCGTCGACAACGGCCATTGCGATCAAAAGAATGCCGCCCACGATCAAGCCGGCAGGCAGGTAGATCATGCCCGCGCCGAGCGTAATGAGCAGCACGCCGAGCAGCAGCGCGGCGTCTCGCAGTTTTTCCACAGTCTTTCCCTCCTCACAGCGTGAAGCCCGGACGCGCCACCGCCGCGGCAAGATCCGGTTTCTGGTTCTTTGCGATCATCCACACGGCCATCACGATAATGCTCGCGACCGCAGGGTCGATGCGCACCGCCGGTATGTTTTTGAGCGGCTTGATGTTGCCGTTGCCGTCCGCATAGCAACGGACACTGCCAAAGGTCCAGCGGAAGCAGGTGTTGTGCACGTGCAGCAGCGTGTGGCGCTGCATCATGTAGTCCATCTCCTTCATCGCGGGGCTCATGTTCTTCAGGTCCTGCGGGATCTCGATGATCGGCACGATCGGCGCGAGCCGCTGCGTGATGGTCCGGCTCAGATACGGGTCGAAGCCCACCAGTTTGAGGTCGTAGCGCTCCCGCGCCTCGCGGATGCGCTCCTCCACCGCGCCGTAGTCGATGACCTCGCCGGGGCAGAGGTCGAGAAAGCCGGCACGCGCCCAGTCCCGGTAGGGGACATGGTCGCGCTTTTCCGCCTCGGCCACCGTCGCCTCGGGCCGCCAGATGCCGTAGGGCAGCAGCACCGACACATCCAGCCCCGGCTGGGGAGGGAAGAGCAGCACGAAGGCGGTCAGGTCTCGGCTCGTCGAGAGGTCCACGCCGCCGTAGCAGAGCTTGCCGTCCAGCTGCCGTAGCCATTCTTCGCGCTCGCGCTTTTTGCTCGGCCCCCATTGCGTCTTGTCATAGAGGTTGAGCGAGATCCAGCCGACCGACTTTGTCGTGATCCACTGGTTGAGCCGCAGCCAGCGGAACACGCGCTCCTCGGCTTCGTTGTGCTTCGCACTCGCTGCCTCCAGACGGATATTGCGCAAACTCAAGTGCTTACCGAGCGATGGATTACAAAGTTTCCACAGGCTCTCGTCCCAGATGTCCAGCGCCTCGAGGTCGTCCGGGTCATCGCCGAAGGTCGCCGTCAGGCCATAGAGGATCGGCAGCCAGTTGTCCTCGTCGCGCGATAGCAGCTCGCGCTCGGCGTCGGCAAGGTCCTCGTCGCTGGCATGCCGGAGAGAGAGGACCTTGCGCACGTCGCCGCCCTCAGCGCGGATGCGCCGCAGCTGCCGCGCGTCGCGGATGGCGACCGCCTTCTCGTGGATCTCCCAGCCGATCGAGTTGCGGTCGGGGTCGTCGCCCGCGGTCGTCAGCACGATCCATGCCGGCTGCCGCCGGCTTGCACCCGCCGCTCCGGTCATCAGATCCCACAGTTTTCGGTTTGGCTGAGCATGGAGCTCGTCGAAGATGACGCAGCTCGGTTTCGGGCCGTGCTTGCCCGCCGTCTCGGCGGAAAGCACCTGCAGGATGCCAAGCGTGATCCACTTGTAGCCGCCGTTCTCGGTCCGCACGCGCCGCCGGTATTCGATGATCTTTCGGCTTTCCACGATGTTCAACTCGCCGCGGGCGATCATCTTCGCCGTCCACGGCGCGCTCGTTGCCATGAAGACCGCCGCGCGGTAGACGATGGAAGCGTTGTTCCGGTCGACAGCGCAGAGGTAAACCTCCGCATTCATTTCGCCGTCGGCAAAAAGGTGGTAGAGCGCGAGCGCCGCGGCAAGCTCGCTCTTGCCGTTCTTCTTCGGGATCTCGAGGTAGAGGTACCAGTAGCGGCGCAGCAGCTCCGCGCTCTCCTCCGTGCCCGATTCGGGCACGTCCATCGTGCCGTAAAATTCCATCAGCGCATCGCGCTGCCAGTCGTAGAGCGAGAAGAGCTTGCCCGTGTCGGTCGTCGGCAGGCGCTCGACGAAATTGCACACAAACTGCCCCGCCTCGCGGTCGAAAACGTATGCCATGCTACAGTCTCCGCGCCAGCGCGTCCGCCTGCCGCTGCCGCAGCCGCTCCGTGAACTCATCCGCGCCGCTCTCCGGCGTGAACGCCGCCGCGGGCAGATTGCTCGGCAGCACCAGCCGGCAGCGGCTAGAGACCGTCAGGCCCATGTCGTTCGCGCAGTTGCGCGCCTGCTTGAAGTAGCGTTCCTGCACGCGGCCCCAGCCGTCCGCCGCCTCTAAGTCGCGCGCGTGGCCCGGCGCCTGAGTCAAGGCCCGCTGCACCTCCGCCGTCGCGCTGATATACTCGTGGTGGGCGATCAGATAGCGGCCGAGGTTGTCCGCGTCAAGGTCGGTGTAGAGCCCCACGTCGATGAGCTGCTTGCCGATCGCGCGAAACTCGCGATGCAGCTCCTTGGGCAGCCATTTGGGCGGCTTCGCCCGCTGCGGCGCCGGCACCACCACCTCACGGTCGCGCCGCGCGTCCTCCTCGGCGCGCGTCATGTGCTTGCGCCCGTTCCTCACGACCAGATCGGTCGGCTGTCTTGCTCCTGCCATCTCCGCGCTCCTTTCTGCGCTGCCGCCGGATATATCGCTCCATGTCCCGCTTGAGATACGGGCTTGCTGTCGTGGACATGATCCGCTCAGCCTCAGCGATCGTCATGCTTTCCCAGCGCGGCGACAATTGACCTCTCGCGGGCACTCAGCTCCCAAACATGTGCCGCCGCCTTCTCCGCCGCCGCCTTCTCCGCTGCCGCCTTCTCCGCTGCCGCCTTCTCCGCTGCCGCCTTCTCCGAAAGGAGAAATGCTGCGCCGTAAATGGTTTTTCCATGATCGCGCTGCGCATCGAGCGCCCGAATAAACGAGGCGTCTTCTGCGCGCACGCGCAGCGCTATCCATTTAGCGGTTGGTGCGATGCGGATCGGCGTCATCACGCAGTCTGGGTAGGTATAACCTGGCAGCTCCGTTTCGTTCTCGTTTGTGTTCTGCGCATTCAGACCATCCACAAGGCGCCACAGCTTCGGCACCGTCTCGATTTTGTAATTTCCAAGATTGGTAACAAAACTCGTGCGAACATCTGCCCCGTTTTCATAGGTGATGCGGCAAGACATCGGCAAATAGTTGCATGTCCCGGCCGCGATGCTAAAAAGCGTCAGCGCCGGCGCAAAGAGGAAAAATCGGATGCCGCGCTTCGTGTAAAATCGGCAGATCTGCGAGAGAATAGAAAACGGCGGGTTGTCGATCACCACGCAGCCGTCCGGGTAGGTCTCGTGCTCATAGTCGCCTCCGGGGTAAAATGGCCGAATCACCGGCGCGCCCTGCAAGCCGTAGTGCGCCAAAGCCCAGTCGCGAATCACCTCGTAGATGTTCTGCGGCGTGTAGCAGTCGTCGGTGGTGAGTTTCGGCTTGAATTTATCCACAAATTTCTCATAATCCTCGCTGCTTTCGCTCTCGACATCTCCCCAGAAGTGGTTTCCATCTGCCGCTGGTTTCGCCCGCTCGTGGGCGCTGACATGGATCGTCTCGATCTCGTCCATCGTGAAACCGGTCAGCGCGGTGTCGAAAGAAAGGCTGCTTAGCTCTTCCATCTCAAACTTGAGCCGCGCCGCGTCCCACTCTCCCGTCTCGGCAAGTCGGTTGTCGGCGATGATGTAGCCGCGCCGCTGCGCCTCGCTCAGCTCGCTTACCGTTACATACGGGACCTCTGTCATGCCTTCGGCCCGCGCCGCTTTGACGCGCCCATGTCCGGCGATCAGGTTCTTGTCCTCGTCGATCAGCACGGGCGAGACGAAGCCAAACTCGCGCAGGCTGCGCCGCAGCTGCTCGATCTGGTCCGGCCCGTGGATCTTTGCGTTGTTCTCGTAAGGGATCAGCTCGTCGATGCGTATTGTCGGCAGGTCCTTGACCGCCACGCGCACCGGCGTCTGCCCTGCTGTCTGCTTCTTTCCCATGCCTTGCCTCCTGTCGATATCTCCGATGCAGTCCCCGGCCCTCGACGAGCGAGAGCGCGGGGGACAGAACCGTGAAGGCTATGGCCGGCTTCAAGAGCCGGGGACCACACCGGATGCTTTAGTGTCCGCCCCACCGGGCCTACGTCAATACACCACGTATCAAGCGCAGTCCTTCGACCCAGGCAGGGCGGCGTTTTGTTTTTCTTTGCTCCTGCGCATCTGGCCCACCGTCGCGGCAGGCTGTCCCCGCGGCGCTTCTGCTTGCGGCGACAGCGCCGCGCACTCGAATGCTTAGTCGCTTTCTCCGCCACCGGCGGCGCTCCTGCGCATTCCCCGCCCCTCGCGATTCGAGGGCCGCGGGGTAGGAGGAAATTCATGACCGCCCCGGTCAAAGAGCGGGGAACACGCAGGAGCTTTCCGAAAATTCCCCGTGGGGAAAAAATCTTGCACGAGGGAGGGCCGGCGGTTTCCAAGGGCCATGCCCAAACTTTCTGACCCCGGGGAGGGGTCTGCAAGGAAGCCCCGCGCGACGCTCTCGCGACGCGCCCGAGCGCCCAAGCCTACCGCCTCGACGCCGCGCCGCGCCGCTTTGATTTGCTGCGATTCTCGTGCATTTCTCGCGCCGTCTTGCGGCTATGGCAGCTGTGGCAGAGGCTCTCGAGGTTGTCTCGGTTGCAGAAGGTCTGCCAGTCGCCCTTGTGGTCGACGATGTGGTCGACATCCGTCGCGCGGACCCGCCGCCCATGCCGGGCGCACTCGCGGCAGAACGGCTCGCGCAGGAGCTGCGCCGGCCGCAGGTCAAGCTTCCACTCGTCGGTCTGGTACATCCAGCGCCAGGACTGCGCTTCCTCACTGCGCCGGTCGCCGCGCGGCCGATGGGCGTCGCAGTATCCATCGCTCACCAGCACGCAGCAGCCGGGATGCCGGCAGGGTCGGAGCGGCTTTAAGGCCATCGGGCTATCACCTCCGGGCAAAACAAAAAGCCACCGCCAACGCCTCCGGGATCGGAGTTGTCAGCAGTGGCTACTAAGCGAGCACGCGCCATGTTCGATATTCACGATGTTCGATGCCTTGCATCGCCGGCACCAGAGGATCAGGTTGCGCGCCTCGGTGTCGGGCCGGACGGCCTGCGATGTCGTGCGCCCGCAGTTGGGGCAAACGATCAGTCCGTCCTTTGTGACCAGTTTACCATCATTCCGTTTTGATTGCAACACTTTTTGCCTCCTTTTTGCCTCTTGTCTACAAATAAAGCATAGCGTACAAGTAGAAACGTTCTATAGAAGTATTATCTTAGATTCATAAGTCTAAAATAAAAGTCCTTGCGTTTTCCGGCGGTTTTGCGATCCAGTCCGCGTATTCGATGCGCCAGGCCGCCATGCCGTTCACCTCGCGCGCCAGCGGCCGCGAGCGCTCGTTCCAGAAGGTCTCACGCGGCATCGCGGGCGCTCGCGTCTGCACGCGCACCGTGCGCGGAGGGATCAGCTGCCGCATCCCGCGCGCCACGCCCCACGGATGCTTCCCGAGCGGGATCATTTCGTCCGGTTTGCAGAAATATTTTGCAAGCCGACGATACCCGCCGTCGCGGCTGAGCACGGGATACTCCTTATAGCCTGGATTGACGAAGCCGTAGCCCCACAGGAACTGAACCACGGCAAACGGCAGGTCGTCCTCGCTCGCCACAAAGTGGATGTGCCAGCGCTTATTGCTGTGCCCCGCCTCCACCGCATAGACATAGCGCCGGATGCTCGGGTCAAAGCGCCGCACGCGCTTGCAGAACGCGGCAAAGCACCGCTTGACGTCCTCGAAGGACGCCGGCAGGTGCGCATCGTCGAAGGTCAGAACATAGTGGACGCCCAGGTACCCAAAGAGGGCGAGGTAGAGCTCCAGCTTCTCCGCGCTGGAGCTCCACATGGAGGGCAGCGCAGGCGAGCCGCGGCACTGCTGCTCGCCCGCCCATGAGACGAGGCGAAATCGGTCGGTGATGTAAGTCTTCGTCAGCGGCCCGCTCCGCTGCGTGACCACGCACAGCTCAGCCATACATGCTCCCGACCATGCCGGCGACCGCGCCGGTCATATCGCCGCGCAGGATGTGTTGGATATGCCTCTCATACATATTGAGGACGATTTCCTGGTTGATCCTGCGCAAGCAAAAAGCATGAGACATATTCCCGTCACACAGGTCTGCTGCCAGCGCCGCAGTGTTCCGATCAAAGCCTATAGCCATCAGCAGTTTGATCATCCGTTTTCTCGTCATCTCATCCCTCCGTTCGCTTCGGTCGTCCGTGCTTCTTCGGCAGCGGCTCACCGGCCTCGCGCAGGATCTCCTCAATGCGCTCCTTCGAGCAGGCGTTGAGATCCGCGAGCACCGTGATCTGCGCCGCTGGCTTTGCCGCCTGCCGGTAGGACGCCACGATCTCTCCCTCGCTCATCGGCAGCGCATGAGAGCGCGGCGCGCCGCTCCGTGCTGGAGGGCTTCTCAGAATCGGCGTCGGCTTGTCCGGCGCATTAGGCTGCTTCGGCGTTTCCGCGGGAGATTCCGCCCGCTCCGGTTCCGGTGCGGTGCCCGAATCGGGCACCGAGCGGACGACGCGCCCGCCAACGACCAGCCCGCCGCCTCCGCCCGCAGGCGTCGGCCTCGGCCCGCCGATCACGACAGGCACGGCGTTCCCCGCGACTACCTCTACCGCGCCGAGCGGGGGAAATTCCTCGACCGCATAGGTCGTGCCGAGCGGCAGCACCAGCGTGCCCGCGCCGAGCGCGTCGCACACATAGGCGCGGAACGCCTCGAGCTGTTTGACGTCGGCGTGCAGCTCCGGCAATTTGACGATCAACACCCTGTTCCACGTCATAGCTCCACCCCTTTCAGCGCCTTGCGCAGGTCGATGAAGCGTCCGCCGAGGCCCTTGTCCACCAGCTCCTGCAGCGCGTCGAGCGTCAGCTCGGCGTCCTTGGCGCGGTACACGTCCTCGCACAGGCACTCCATGTTGCACAGCTTTGCGGCCGTGCCGTAGAGCCGCGCCGGGCAGGTGAGCAGGCTCACGCCCTCGATGCCCCACGCCCCGTCCGGCGTCTTGTAGGTCAGTCTGCGAAATTCAGGCATTGTCAGCACCTCCGTTTGTCTGATATTTTCCGTAGCTGCAAAAGTCATCCGGATGTTCACGGTCGAGATGGACTTCGCACCATCCTACCCTCGGTTTGTTGTATGACCGACAGACCTTGCACCGCACCACCGGAGCCACATCGACGGCGCATATACAGGTAACAGATGCCATTAAACTGTCCAGCATCCGGTTTTGCGCTGGACTCCTATTCGGGCCGCGTTGACCGCATATTGCCCTAAACACCCTTTCACGGTCAATGTATTCAGGCATCGTTCTCGATCCTTTCCCGCAGCCGCCGGACCTTAAAGGCCCGCTGCTCCGCCACCGCGTCCTCGACCTCAAACTCGATCGCCATCTGGTCGAGCATGATCCCGACGTCGGCGATCTCCTCGGCAATGTTGGCGCACGTGTCACCGTCCACGCGCCCGCGCAGGAACTTGCACAGCACGTCCTGCAGCTCGGCCATTTCCTCAAAAACCATCGTGATTTGCGCCTGTCCACCGTAGTGGTAGAGCGCCGCGCAGAAGGTTCTGCGTTCCATGTCAGTCATTTGTCAGCTCCTTTAATCACTTGAAATAACACCCGTTTCTGTCGCGCAATTTTTTCTGCGGTAAATCGCTTCATCTCGGTGCGCTTTATCGGCTCGTGAAACCGTGGACATTCTTCGCGCCATTGGCTGCGCTTGCCAAGCCAGTCGCCATCAAACCATTTGCACTCATCGCAGCAAAAGCAGATGTCCTCAACGTTTTTGACCTCACCCGGCGTAAAATAGTAAGATTCCAGCTCGCAATTATAGAGGCAAAAATTGCAGGCGCACCCATAGCAGCTCACTCCTCCTCCGGCCCTTTGGGCATCCGCATCCAGTGCGTAATCACTCCGTCCTCAAGGTCCTCATCGAGCCAGTCATCGCACCTGGCCGTCCCCATCAGGATATGCTTGTCCCGATAACGCACCAGGACATCCACGCATTGATCCGGCAGGCGCTCCGTCACCGGAATCCACCGTGTTTTCTCCTGCGCCACGGCGATCTCCTCGGCGTAGCGCGCGCAGCGCGCGGTCAGGCGCTCGATCAAATCCGCGCCGTCCAGTCCGACGCGGTCGACATCACATGAATGCCAGGTGTCGGCTCCGTATATGGGCCGTTCTTCTTCCGGGACTTCCTCTTCCTTCCAGTACGGGCAATGCTCGCAGGCATTCTCTCCGCCTGCGGTGGAAACGCACCGCAGCGCCCTGACGATCTCTTCGTTTTTCATATTCAGCCTCCTATCGGTTCCGCTTTGAATTTTTTGCCCATGCCGGGCACCTTGACGTTGGGGTAGCGCTCCTCACGCGGCACAAAGTCCTCCGGGTGGTCGCGGCAGATGTACCGGAGCCGCTGGTCGAGCTGCTCGAACCGCGCGTCGCTTTCCACGCCGTAGGCGAGGCACTCGTGAAAATACTCGCCGTGCTTCTCCGCGCGGTGGATGATGCGCATGATCCGGTCATGGCCAAAGCCTTCCTCGTTGAGGGCAAGGCACATCATGTCCACATTGAATTGCTGGCCGACCAGCGCCCCGTAGTTGAGCAGCTGCCGCCGCAGATCCGCCTGCTCCTTTGCGTAAGCGTTTTTCATGCGCCCTCCCCTCCGCGCCTGCACTCGGCAAGCGGCATCCAGCGGTCGCAGCGGCACTCGACGATGTCGTCGACCGTCGTGCCTGCGTCAGTCGAGATGAACGGGTATTGGTCGTCCGCGCTGCCGGCGCAGCGGGCCACGAGGTAGCTGCTGCCGCCGAGGCCGGTCTCGTAGCTGAGCACGACCAGCGCGCCCTCCTCCGGCCAGTGCGCCACGTCGAGCGGCAGCCAGACCGGCGAGCAGAGGTCCACGCTGAACAAGGTGGGAGGCTTCGGCGCAGGATTGTCTGTCAGACCGCAGAGGTAGTCCAACGACACGCCCAGAAGGTCTGCGACGCGCGTAAAGCGGTGGATATCGCTGAGATAACAAGTATAACCATAGGGCAGCTTGGTATTGGCTGCATATTTCGCCTCGCCGTTCTCGAGCCGCGTGACCTCGTCCGCGTCGGGGACGCCATACACAACGTCCGCGGCGTTGTAGCACTCCGCCACGCTTTTCCCGGCTGCGGCGCGAGCGACGCCAAAGCGGCGCCACAGTTCCTTGATCTCGCCGATGACCGCACGGTCGGCCTCCGCCTGCCGCTCACGCTCGGCCCTTTGGTCCGCGCGTTTTTTTGTTTTCATCGCATCCTGCTTGGCGAGCAGCATGGGACACACCTGTTTGCAGGTGGCCAGCTCCGAGCACTTCTCGCAGCAGGTCACGCCGCAGGGCGCGTAGGAATAGCAGCTCTCGATCAGCGTGGAGATGATGTGCTCCCGCTTGCCCTGCGCGCAGTCCGAGCAATTGCCGCCGCATTTCTTGCACGGCAGCGTGTCAAGCGCCGCCAGAGCCTCGGCAATCTTCGTCACATTCCGCTCACCCAGATATGTCAGGCCGTGGCCATAGTAGTTCTTTCGGTGCGTGTAGACGTGGGCGATCTCATCCTGCAGCTCCGTCGGCATGTGCGAGAGCGCGTAGGCCGTCACCTCGGGCAGCTCGCCCTTCTCCCACGCCTTTGCGATCTGCTCAGATTTGCTCAGCCCCTCGCGAATCACCTTCAGCCGCGCCAGCTTGCTCTTGCTGATTTGGCACACCTCGGCGACATGGTCGCGCATCCGGCCGGGGAACTCCACGCCCTCCTCCTGCAGCTGGTAGAGAAGCTTCTCCACGCGCTCGGCCTGCGCGCTGATGTCCGCGTTGCTCATCCGGCGCGTGTCGCTATTGGCGTAGATCAGCCGTAGCTCCCGCATGGCCGGCGACAGCTCGCCGCGGTCCACGATGCAGGGCACCGTGCGCCAGCGCTCCGGCTCGTCGACCTTGCAGATCGTGCGGATGGCGGTCAGGCGCCGGTGCCCGCTGACCACGATGTAGCCGCCCTCGTCATCGGGGTCGGGGCGAACACGCAGCGGCTGCTGCAATCCGACCAGCTCGATGTTTTGCGCGAGAGCCTCAATGCCATCCATGCTGTAGAAGTTTTCGCCGTCGCCGCTGAGCTTCGCCTCGTCGATGTATTCGATCTGTTCCCGTGTGCCCGATTCGGGCACGGCCTCGGGCAGCGTCGCCGCGAATTTCGTGATGTCAAACTTTTTGCCCGCCATTGTTAAACCTCCTCCATCAGCTCGCCGGCGAGGCAGCGGTAATCGACCGCCGCGCTGCTGCGCGGGCTGTACTCCCGCATCGGCGAGAGCGTCACCGTGCTCTCCGGCACCTTGTCCGTGCGCCGGATCTTCGTGCGGTACAGCGGCACGCGCTGCGACCGCAGCAGCTTTTCGCATTCGCCCACGACCTCCGCGCTGCGCGTCTGCGTCAGCAGCACGCGGGACCGCAGCCCCGGACAGGCCGCGCTCAGACCGCGCAGCTGCGCGATCACGGCGAACACGCCGTCGAGCGAAAACTTGTCGGCAAGCGCGGGGATCATCACCTCGCGCACGCTCAGCAGCGCCGCGACGCTCGCGAGCGTGTAGCCGGGCGGGCAGTCGAAGATCATCCAGTCCACCTCGCTGTCCGCAGCCGCGGCCTCGGCGAAGTGGCGCAGTCGTTCCGGCGCGCTTACGCCGTCCTTGATCGCCTGCAGGTCGAGCTCGTAGAGGTCGGAGCTGCTCGGCAGAAGGTCGAGCCCGGGACGAATGGGCACGAGGTTGTCGCTCCACAGCGGCTCACAGTCGCCCCGCAGCACATCCGCCGTGGTGGTGAGCTCCAGCTTGTCTGCCCCCGGCAGGAAAAAGCGCGTCAGGTTCGCCTGCCCGTCGCAGTCCACCAGCACCACGCGCTGCTTGTAGTCCGCGACGAGGATGTCGGCGAGGTTGATGGCGGTGACGGTCTTGCCAACGCCGCCTTTGTTGTTCATGATCGCAATGGTTTGCATAACCTTTTCTCCTGTCTGTCTCTGTCAAAATTTGAAGCCCTCGCGGACCTTGACGCCGTCGCCGAGGTCGGCTTCGACGAGGAACCAGCGGTGCGCGCGGTTGATGTACACGATGCGGCCGGGCAGCAGCCGCGGGAGCTCCCGATGTCCGGGGCCGATGGCCGCGCCAATGTCCGCCAAAATGGCGTGGGTATCTCCGATTCTTGGCATGTCGTTTCTCTCTTTCTCTCGATTTTTTTCAGAACGGCGCGTTTTTGTCCTCCGGCAATTCTTCGAGCGCCATCTGACCGGGCGCTTCGCCGTCCGTTTTCTCCTTCCGGCCCTTCTCGTCATCGCGGGTGTAGGGCGCGAAGGTCTGATGCTTGCCGTCAAAAGCAAACACGCCCTTGCCGCGCCTGCCCTCCTTGCTCTTGGCGATCTGGATGACGCGGCATTTCTCCTGCGAGTAGTTCTGCTTGGGATCGGGACGGTAGACCATGACGATAAGGTCCGCGTCCTGCTCGAATTGCCCGGTCTCCTTGAGGTCGTGCATATCCGGCGCGCGCCATGCCCCGCGCTCGGGGCGGCTGAGCTGCGCCAGCTCCACCACCAGCACGCCGCGGCTCTGGGCAAAGGTGTGCAGCGCGCGGGAGACGGTCGCCATCTGCTCGCTGCGCAGATCGCGCGGATTGCCCTCGGGGACGACCAGCTGCACATAGTCGACGAAGATCACCTCGTAGCCGTAGGTGATGGCCTCGGCCATGATGTCGCCCGCGGTCATGCCGCTCGCCTGGATCACATCAAGCCGGCGCTTGGCCGCGTCCTCCGAGCAGACCGCGAAGGTGCCCCAGTCGCGGTCGGTCAGGCGGCTGCGCTTGATCGCGTCAAAGTCGATGCGCATCCCCTGCGTCACGATGCGGTCGCCGATCTTGCCGGCGGACGTTTCGAGGCTGAAAAAGCCGACCTTGAGCGTCTTGGCCATGTGATAGGCCATCATCAGGGCAAGGGCCGTCTTTCCGTCGCTCGGGTAGCCGCCCAGCACCACCACGTCGCCGCGCCGGATGAAGCTGTTGTGGTCAAGCACGTCCAGCCCGAAGCCCACATAGTCCGCGGCTGCGCCGCTCGCGTGGCGCGCAGAGAAGTCCTGCAGGAGCTCCAGCATCGGCACCACCTTCACGCCGCGCCGCGAGGTCATCTGCGCTTGCAGCTCCGAGAGCAGCGGACGGACGTCGTCGAGCGTAGCCGCGCCGTTGATCTGCGCCGAGAGGGCGCGGATGCGGCCCAGCGCCGCCTGCTCGCGCATAAGCTGCGCATATTCGCGCCAGCTCGCACTCGTGGGCGTGACCTCCATCAGGTCGATGAGCTGTTGCTGCTGCGGAGAGCCGGAGGCATAGCCGAGCTTCGCGTTGATCGTGATGGCGTCGGCGTGCCCGCCCTCGCGGAACACCTCGCGCGCCGCCTGGAAGATCAGCCGGTTGGCTGTGCTGGTGAAGTCGCGCTCGTCCACCTCGGCAAGCACCTGACTGACAATGCTCTCGTCGATCAGCATCGCGCCGAGCACGGCGCGCTCAGCTTCCAAACCGGCGCTCGGCTGCGCGTCTACTCGGCCCATGTCCACCCTCCGTCCTGACTATCCGGCGGCTGCTCGATGCGGCGCACCGGCTGCGCCTTGGCGCTCTGCGCCGGGCGCTTGGCCGTGGCGTCCGTCCAGCGGTGTCCGTTGAGGAAGGTCGAGGCATACGGGATGCCGACGCCGTCCCGCCACGCGGGAGAGGCCTTAAGCACCTGCAGCGCCCGGCCGATGGTCTCGATCAGCGCGTCGTCGGGCTTGAGCTTGTCCCAGGCGCGCACCGCGCCCATGCGGTTCTCCCCGCGGGGGTAGTAGGCCCAGAAGCCCTCAAAGCGTTCCGGCTTCCATGTCGGCGTCGTTTTGCTGCGCTGTTTTCTCGGCTCCGCGCCGTCCCCCTTGGGGGGACTATAGGGGGGTATAATATAATCTTTAGTCTCTACGTTCTTACTTTGGGTCGGAAACTCCGTTGACGGTGTTTCCCGACGACGGTTTTCACCGTTGTCGGTGTTTTCCGACAACGGTGGCTTTTCCTGCAAAACGTAGGTGTTCGCGGAAAAGCGCCCGCTGCCGTCATGCGACTGCTCGCGCATCAGATAACCGACCTCCTCAAGCCGCCCCACAAGGCGGCGCACCGTGTCCTTGCCGATGCCGCGCTCCTTTGCCATGCCGGAGATGGTGAACTCCCAATCGGGAGGCTTGTCCAGCATATAGGTCAGGAATCCGAGCATTTCAAAGCTCAGGCGCGTGTCTCGGATCGCGGACTTATACAGAACGGTAAACGGCTCACGATGGCCGGACTTTATTACGCCCTCGCTCATACTTTCCTCCATCCAAATAGACGATGATCTTCATCAGCCGCTCCGTGAGAGACGTGACGCCGACGAGGATCAGGAAGATGTCCAGTCCCGTCATGCGCGCGCCTCCTCTCGGAGAGCCTTGACATTTCTCTTTTTCTGCGGTACAATAGCCTTGCAATGGTTTTCAGAGTTTCTCTGAGAGCGTGAACGCTTCGAGGTGCCAGCCTCGGGGCGTTCTTTTTTTGCGCCGTCCGCGTAAATCACCTGATAGGCCGCGGCGATGGTCTCGCGCAAGTCCTGCACGATGTTGTCGAACTCCGGGCGCTCCGCGTCGTCGATCACGCCGTCCTCGGCGATGCGCAGCAGCCCCGCGAGCCTGTCCGCCGCGGCGCGCAGGCGGTTGGTCAGCGAGATGGTCGCCATCGGCAGGGGCTTGGGCTCCAGCTCCGGCAGGATGCCGAGCCGGTCGGTCGCCTTCGCGTGCTCCAGCGCCAGCCAGCTCACGCCGTAGACCTCGCACATCCGCGCCACGGTCTCGTCCGGCGGTGTGAGCCGTCCGCCCTCGTAGCGCTTGAGCGTTTCGGGCGAGATGTGCAGCCGCTCCGCCGCCTCTTCCTGCGTCAAAAGTGTCGTTTTCCGCCCTCTTTGATAGATATTTGGGTATAACGCTGCCATTGTCTTTCGTCCTCCTTTGTGGTAATGTCAAATCACCAGGTAGCCATCCACCGCGCAAGCGGCACGATGGGAATGATGTACTTCTTGCCGACCTTCTTCGCCGGAAAATCCTTGTCGCCGAGCAGCGCCGCGCGGTCAAGACCGAGGAGCTTACTGCTCTGATCCAGCGTCAGCACCTCCTGCCCGGCAAACTGCTCGCGCAGAGACTGCAGCTGATCGCGGAACGCCTCGCGCTCTCGCATGCTTTCTCGCCTCCTCACTTTCCTGCGGCCAGCGCTCTCGCGTCTGCCGCGCCCTTGGCCGCCACCGCGGCCCTCGCCGCCTCGCTCGCGGCGCGAAGCGTCTCGTCGTCGTAGAGGTCGTTGACCTCACACTCCAACAGCGCGGCGATTGTCGGCAGCTTGTCCGCTGTCGGCATGACCGCGCCGCTCTCCCATTGGGCGATGGCCTGATAGCTGACCGCCGCCGCCTGCGCCAGCTCGTAGCGCGTCATGCCGCGCTCCTCGCGCAGTGCGCGGATTCGGAATCTCGTCAATTCTTCACACCCTTTCTATTGATTTCGTCAAAAATGTGTGGTATAAGTTAAAGCGTAACTTTAATCCTTCTCGCCACGCGCGCGGTCGATCGCGCCCTGATCGACGCAGACGCTGCCAGACGAGATTAGACTCTCAATTTCCGCGCCCGTCATGACCGCGGCCGCGAGCAGCTCGCGCGGGATGCCGCACCGCTCGCTGATGGAGTTTGCGAGGATGCCAAACTCGATAACGATGGTCGATTTGCTCCCCTGCACGGTGACGACCGCGCCGCCCGGCGCGGACTTGATGCTGAGCTCAAACTCTTTCATGTTTCTTCTCCTTTCTCTCGGTTAAAGTCTCGCTTTAACCTTGTACGCCTATCTTAAATCCCCAATTCGTGATTGTCAATAGAAAATCCCCAATTTCTGATAATTTGGAGGATTCACCAATTTCTGATTCGGCAGGTTCCCAATGAATAAAGACGTATTTGTGCAAAATGTAAAAAAATACTGTGCATTAAAAGGCGTTAAGCCCACTGTTGCCTGCGACGAAAGCGGAGCGGGAAAGAATCTCATTGGGCAGCTTGTAAATCGTGATACAGTCCCATCAGTTGAGCGTGTCCAGCTGCTCGCACAGTACCTCGGCGTGACCACGTCCGATCTGCTCGGCGAGCAAAACGAAAGCAGCCCGCCCTCGGAGGAGGACAGGCTGCTGGCCGGGTATGACGCGCTCAGCGCGCGGAATCGGGAAAAGCTGGAGGAATATCTGGACCTGCTGCTATCGTCTCAAGATAGGCCATGAGACGCCCACGGTTTTCCGGCGTCAGACGCCGGTATTTCTCGATGAGGCGTTGGTGTAACTCGGTCAAGTCCTGCGGCGCGCTGTGCTGATCTGACATGTCTATGTACCTCTCTTTGCTCGTATTTTAGACCGGCCAGATATTCCATTTTAGAGCGGCCCCGCCGCCCCTGCAACTGACGACGGGGCCTGCGCAGGCGAGCTGACACCTCCGGAGCACCTGCGTGTACTTTTACCATAGCACCTTTTTTGACAAGATTCTGTCGAAAAAGGCAGAGAAAGCGTTAAATTCCCGTTAACCTGCGGGAAAATATAAAAAAATGTGCCCGATTCGGGCACGGGGGAGGAAGCACAAATGAAAAAGAGCAATTTCAGAAGTTTCCTGAGCGGAGTCGTCGTCACTCTTTTGATCGTGTGCCTTTTTGGCACGGCCCTGGCAAAGACCGGTTCACAGACCGGCACCCTTACATTCCGAAACATTAAGGTCACACTTGACGGCTCGCAGATCGCGCTGACAGACGCGACCGGCGCTGCAGTCGAGCCGTTTATCATTGACGGCACGACCTATCTTCCTGTCCGTGCGGTTGCGACCGCGCTCGGCCTGACGGTTGGTTGGGACAATGCCACCAACACCGTCGTGTTGACTTCTCCGGGCAAAACGCCCACGCAGCCCACGACGCCGACGCAGACCGGCGAGCCGACGATGGGCCAGAAAAACGCTCTGGCGAAGGCTAAGTCCTACCTGAACTATACGGCGTTTTCCTATAGTGGCTTAATCAAGCAGCTCGAGTTTGAAAAATTCTCGACCGAAGATGCTACCTATGCGGTAGACAACTGCGGCGCGGATTGGTTTGAGCAGGCCGCCAAGAAAGCAAAGTCCTATCTCAGTCATTCTTCGTTCTCCCGCGATGGCCTGATCGAGCAGCTTGAGTATGAGGGCTTCACGCATGAACAGGCCGTTTACGGCGTTGAGCAGAATGGATATTAAGTGACGCAAAAGGCCGCCGCCCGGCATGGCGGCGGCCGTTCCATTTTCGCGAAGGGAGGCGGCGCGATGCCGAAATATCCCAGCTATTACGTCCGACCGGACGGTCTGCATGAGACGATCCTCCGCATCAACGGCAAGCGCAAGGCCTTCCGCGGGAAAACCGACAAGGAAGTATGGGAAAAGGTCAAGGCGTTTGACCGAGCCCAGCTGCAAGCGGAGATCGACGCGGAGACGACCTTCTCGAGGATCGCAGAGCAGTGGTGGGATGAAGCCGAGCCGAAGCTCGAGCCGAACTCGGTGAAAAACTATAAGCCGGCGTTGCGCCGAGCCGTGGAGGAATTTGGGGCGCGGCAGGTCGGCAGTATCACCGCCAAAGAGATCGACGCATTTATTCGGGACTTTGCCGCCGCGCGGGCGAGGAAGACCGTCGCCATGCAGCTGCAGGTCATCCGCCAGGTCCTGCGCTGGGCGGAGCTGCAAGGAAAAACAAATTACAATCCGGCGCAGGCCGTCCGCGTGCCGCGCAATCTTCCGCAGACGCGGCGCGAGGCCCCCGACAAAGACCAGATCGCCAAGATCAAGGCATCCACGAATTTGCCCTTTGGCTTGTTCCCGGCGCTGATCTACTACACCGGCTGCCGCAGGGGCGAGGCGCAGGCCTTAACCGGAGCCGACATTGACCGCAAAGCCATGCGCGTGCATATCCGCCGGTCCGTTTATTACGACCACGGCGCGAAGATCAAGGAGCCAAAGACAGCCGCCGGTGTGCGAGAGGTCCCGCTCCTGCCCGCCTTGGATGCGCTTCTGCCGAAAAAATTGCCGCAAGGGTATCTGTTTGCCGAGCCGGACGGCTCGCTGCTGACAGACGGCGATTTCCGCAAGCTCTACAAGACGTACTGCGCTGCCAGCGGTGTGACGGTCTCTCTGCATCAGATCCGGCACGGCTATGCGACCGCACTGTTTGAGGCTGGTGTAGACCCCAAGACGGCGCAGAAACTGCTCGGTCACGCAAAGCTGTCCACGACAATGGACATCTACACGCACGTTTACGGCGACGCAATCGCCGCCGCAGCGGAGAAGATGAAAAAGAGCTTTTAACCAAACCTGTGAACACAGTTGCAAACACAAAATGCGCAGAATGCCTGATACGCAAGGGGCGAAATAGAGTTTCCTCCTCTCGTTCGTTGTAAATAGAAAAGCCCTGATATTACTGGATTTTCCAGTAATATCAGGGCTTTTCTTTGATTTTATCTTCGCTGTTTCTGCCCGTTTCTGCCCGTTATGTGGAATACTGTGAACACAGTCGAGAACACAGTAATTAGTCCTTGCCCTTGACGATGCCGCAGTAGTAGGCCGACATCTTGGGCTTCGGGCCGGGGCCGTCCTCGTCGAGCAGAAAGGCGCGGGCGAGCTCCGCGAAGAACTCCGGCGTGGCGACACCGAAGTGGGAAGCAACGCCGTAATAATCGGAGTACATCATGTTCACGGCGATCCACCAGCACCAGGGCGAAACCTCGTCGCGGCTCACGCCAAGGCTCTCGGCGAGCGAGGTGGTCTGCTCCATGCTCCAGTGCGCGCCGGTGCTGCCGTCCGTGTTGCGCATGTGCTGCGCCCACTTCTCGGCCTGCTCGCGGGTGAACTCGCCGCAGGTGCCCGCCTCCGCCGCCTTGAGCATGGTCAGGCACTCCCACATCGCCATGATGCCCTGCGCGGAATTGGGCGAGGGCGGCGTCTGCGTCATGTAGGACTGGATGCTGCGCTCGAGCTTCGGGATGTATGCCTTGAGCTGCTCATGCAGATTTTCCATCGTCTGCCTCCTCTCCGGCCGCGGACGCCTGCACGGCGTCCTTGACCTTTTTGAGCGCCGCGTCGCCGATCTGGTTGCCGATGCTGCGGCCCGTGGGCGTCGAGACCATCGCGCCGAGCAGCATACCGATCAAGAGCTGCATCATAGCGCACCTCTCAGATCCGCTGGACGCGCAGCGCCACATTTTCGACCGACGCGGCGGCGCCGGTGAGCACCAGCGTCAGGGCGGAGCCCGCAGCGCAGCAGACCTGCCGCACGAGAGCCGTGATGTTGAGGTCAAGCGCATCGCTTGCGGCGGCGGCGGTAGCGGAGGCGGTCGCGCCGGGGACGGCCACGCCGTCCTTAAAGAGCGTGACGGTGACGGTGCCGACTGCGGCGGGCGCGACGGTGAGCGAGGCGTCGACGTCGTAGTAGCCCGCGCCGGTGATGTTGACGGCGTTGCCGTTGAGGCTGACGTCGCAGCCGTAGCGGCGGATGAGGCTGCCGAGCGGGATGACGCCGCCGACCGCGACCGCGGAGGGCGTCTGCATGGCAGCATAGAGAGCAGATTTACAGGACATTTCAGTGTCTCCTTTCACAAAATAAGATAGGCGGGGCATTTGCCCCGCCTGCTTCCCGGCCTGCAGGGCCTACCATTTTCGCGAGGCCGCGAAAATGGTTAGAGGTTGGTGCTGCCGTTGCAGCCGCAAGTCGCGGGGATGATCTGCCCCGCGCCGGTGGCGGCCACGCCGTAGAGGGTCGGCTTGGTCAGCATACGGCACTCGATCGCGTCGAGGCGGCGGTTAAAGCCGCAGCAGCAATCGGAGATCTTCGCGGCCAGCGCGTCGGTCTGCTCCTTCGTGAAGATGCCGTTCTTGAGGCTCTGGTTCTCCATCTTGAGGTCAAAGATGGTCTCCTGCAGGCGCTGCTCGTAGATGCGGCTCGCCTGCGAGGTGATCGCCTCCGTGCTGGCGTTGATGGCCATGCGGGTGTCGTTGCTCTGCTGCTCAATGAGATACTGCGTGCGCGCCGCGTCGACGATCCCCTGCTTTTCGACCTGGCAGTTGCTCACGCGGTTGCAGCCGCCCTCCTGCGCGGGATAGGGGTTTCCGCTGCGATTCCAGCCCCAGCCGCCGCCGAGGTTGCCGCCGAAAATGGCGACGACCACGATGATGACAAACAGGACTGCGATCCAGCTCATACCGGTGCTGCGATCTTCCATGTGTTCGTGCTCCTTTCGCAAAATATTTATTCCTACGGCTGCTTGAGCCGGGGGAATTTTGTGGACTGCCCCGTTTTGCCCTTTTGCGGGGCCTGTGAGGCGTTTTGCGCGCCGCCGAGTATTTTATTGGCGTCGGAGCGCAAAGCCTCGGGCGTCGTGCCGAAGAGGCCGCACAGGGCCTTTGCCTGCATCGTGCGCCCGTAGCGCGCGTAGAGGCTGTTGGCGATGTTCGGGTCGATGCCGAGGCGGCGCGCCGTGCTCTGCACGCCCTCAAGCGTATCAGCCGTCCCGCTGATCGCCTGCTCCGCTTTCGCCGCCGCGCCTTGCAGGTCGGCGCTGGGGAACATTCTCGCCGCTGCCGCTAAGAGTTGCTTGAGGTCCATTTTCCTTCAGCTCCTTTACCTGGGCCGAGAGGCCCTTGATGATCTCCGCCATGTCGCTCATAGCCGACTGCATCTCGCCCATTAGCTCCTCCTGCGTCTTGGGCGGAGTGATGACGCCCAGCTCGACAAGCTTGTCGTAATACTCCTGCGTGGTGGCCTCCAGCTCGGCATAGGCCGAGGCAGTCTTGCCGATGAGCTGCTGGCGGTTGCCGAAATAGTCCACCTGATAGATCTCGCTGCCGTCGATGGCGACCATCACGCAGCCGCTGCCGGAATAGCCCGCGATCGCAAATTGCTCCATGCGCTGCACCTCCTTTTGTTCTGACTCCATCGTACCGCGGTTTTCGGCTTGCAAAATGCCCGCAAACTGCCCGCGTTCTGCCCTGCCCATAAAAAACGAGAGCGCCGACAATTAGTCGGTGCTCTCGTTTTGTCCGTCTGCGATTTTGTGATAGGCGCGGCGGCGCAGCTTGGCGAAACCGTCCACGCTGAGGTGGAGCAGCTCCGCCGCCTGCACGCAGGACCGCCCGCGCACGTCGCACTCGATGAGACTCGCGGCCTCGTCGGGCGGTAGGTCGAAGGATCGAATGTAGGAAATGGCCCTGCGCGGAGCCATCGCGGAAAGTTGAGCGCGGATCTCTCTGTGCTGTGTGTCCATAGAGGCACCACGGCTTGCAGGCGCCCACGCGAGGGGAAGTGTTGCAGACTTCCCACCGGTTTTCCTTTCCGTGCCCGAATCGGGCACCATTATTTTACGGTCTTGAGGATGTACGCGGCGATGTACTCTCCCCACGCCTTCTGCGTCGCGGGGCCGAATGAACCGTCCACGTCCAGCTCGTAGCCGCAGGCGTTGAGGAACTCTTGCAGCTTCCCGACCGCCGCGCCCTTGTCGCCGCGCACCAACGTGCGCTTTTCCGCAGGATATGCAGGCACGCCGAAGCCCCGGATATACCGCCCGTTGACGGGGATGACGCGGTACGCGCACTCGTGGGTTTTGCCCTTGTTCCCCTCGAACACCGTGAAGCTCTGCCCGTCGCAGGCGGTCACGATGCCCGTGTGGTTGGGCGCGCCCGTGCAGTCCGTGAGTGCGTAGTCCTTGCGATCATTCCAGCAGTAAAACACCTGCTCGCCGATTTGGGGGACGTGCGCGTCGTCCTCGATCCATTGGCCGCGCGATTGATACCAGCGCATTTGCTCGCCGCAGCTGCACTCAATGGGAATGAACTCCGTCAGGCCGCAGAGGATCGCCGCCGCGGACACCATCGCCGCGCAGTAGTCGTCGGTGTAAGTGAGCTTGTAGCCGCGCGGATGGGGCAGGTAGCTGTTGTAGGCGTCCACGATGCGCTTATGCACCGCGTCACCGCGCACAGCGCCTTCCCACGCGGTCAGGGTCTCAAGAAACCTCTTCATTTTTCCTGTTCTTCTCGGTCTGCGTGCCGAAGTAGAAGGCGATGACGGTCGTGAAGATCGTCAGAAACTCCGTCCCGCTGATGCTGCCGCGCAGGGCAAGCACCGAGTAAACCGCCGTGAGCGCGATGGTTACAATGCTCTTGACCGTGAGCAGATTGGCAAGTCGATTTTGCATTTTTGAGCCTCCTTTACAGAAACCGCACGGCATAGAACTGCCGCGTCTGTGTGTTGATCTTGTTACACGCGCCGTTGATGGCGGCGACGTGCCCGCCGTCGAGCATAACGGCGTATTCCAGCTTGAGCTTGTCCCGACAAAAGGCGTTGACCTGCTGCGCGGTCATGCTGCGGCAGTAAACGCCGTAGAGCATCCCGCCCTTGCAGCCGAGGACGGTATGGTTGGTCTTGCGCAGCACGTCGCTGTACGCCCCTGTGAAGCCTTCTGCGGCAGGATTATAATTGCCGAGCAAGCCCATACCCCCGACCGCCCACACGACGCCGCCCAGCGCCGCCGCCGAGGACACGCGGGCAATACGCACCGCGCCGCCCGGGATCTTGTAGAGCACGCTCTCGGGGCGGGGGTAGTGACAGCTCATGCCGCGCACGACCTTGCCGCCGCGCACCAGGATGGAGCACGGCTGTCCCTGCCAGCTAAAGCTCCCCGAGATGGCGTTTTTCGGCAGCGGCCCGCTCATGTTGACAGGCTCAATGTCCCGCGTGAGGATCGCGGGCTGGCCGTACAGCTCGACGTTGAGGGGCCAGCAGTCCGCGCCGAGCTTGGCGGCGATGTCGCTCAAGGTCTGGTTGCCGATCCAGCCGTTGTCCAGCGCGCCGACGGAGCGCTGGATGGCTTTTATCATGCGCACCTCTTCCGAGGTCGAACCCTTGACGTCTCTCATACCGCGCCACCCGTCAAAAGCCACGCCATGAACGCGCCCACGACGGTCGCGATCATCAGCTCCACGACCTTCTCCCAGCGCTTGGACGGCACGGCGGTCAGGCTCCGCACATTGGCCTTGATCTCGCCGATGTCCTCCTTCATGTTCGTCTGGTCGGTCGCCAGCTCTTTGACCGACAGCGCCAATTCATTCAGCGCCCGCTGATCTACCTCTAACTGCTTGATGCGCCCCTCGTTTCGGAGCGAGCGGTCCTTGACCTCCTGCAGCTTCACAGCCAAATCTTCCATAGGCGTTGTCTCTCTTTCCTTAGGATAGAGCGGGGGATAGCCCCCGCTCTGTTTACTTGTTCAGCTCCGCGAGCTTGGCCGCGACGTCCTCGGGGATGGCGCAGGTCGTCATCTTGACGCAGTAGCCGTCCTCGTCGTAGGTGAGCTTGTACTGCGGCAGGACGTAGATCTCCGTGCCGGCGCGGGAAAGGTCGCGCGCCATGACAGGCTGCACGATGCTGTTCTTGATGCCCGAGTTTTCGCTCAGGCCGTAGGGGGTGTCCGTGACCTCAATGGGCTTGCCGTCGGATGCGATGCGAGTAGTAGTCATAGTTTTGTTTTCCTTTTCTTTGTTCAGAATTTATTTATCATCGACGTATTTTTCGCCGGTGATCTCCTTACACAATAGTATTGGACGCATCCAAATAGTAGGTGGTGTTGATTTCTGGCGTTCCTTTGAACGTGCCTCCCGTATTGGCAAACATACTATCGAGCGCACCGGAAGCTGTTGTCCCGGTTCCGTTTTTGGGTATGCGGTACGACTTGGTATATGTTCCGGACGCCGTTGTGGATAGTTTGATTTTTGTGCAACCTTGGAACATGTAGAGGTAGCAGCCGCTCGCCAGCGTAGTTGCAGGCAGCGACGGTGCTGTTGTGAGGCTCGTACAACCTTGGAACATGGAGAAGTAGCAGTGGCTCGCCAGTGTAGTTGCGGGCAGCGACGGTGCTGTTGTGAGGCTCGCGCAACCATAGAACATGTAGGCGTAGCAGTAGTTCGCCATTGAGGGGAGATTCCCGCTTTTTACGAGCGAATAGTCTAATAGGAGGTCGATATCCCCGTTGCAGATGATATTCGTCCCGCTAATGTTCCACTTTGCGCGGTTGGAAGATTCTCCGGTTATTTTTGAATTCCCAATTCCTCTGAGATAAATGCAATGATTGTTTCCGGTTTTACCGGACGTAATAGCACCGCCAT
>ENA-UEPJ01000504-UEPJ01000504.1-human-gut-metagenome-genome-assembly--contig:-NODE-504-length-52559-cov-10.370908_pt1 | contig 52559 bp, 37 predicted proteins | sample MGYA00242890_ERZ507896 | MGnify/ENA primary metagenome ERZ507896 (study PRJEB26167, sample SAMN06115508) | human gut metagenome | host: Homo sapiens | place: China:Qinghai | collected 2015-08-20...
AACCATTGGCGGACAACCGGTGAAGGATGACCAATCTTATACGGTAGCTACCATCGATTATCTGGCGGATGGAAACGTATATAAATATGACTTTGAGTGTCGGATATGGAATCGAGCGAGGAAAATATGAAATTGAAATCCGCCGTTCCCGCCACTCCCTGTAGGTCATCGCTGACACTATGGATTTGTGTCAGCGAGAATGCCGGATATATGTACAAATCGCCTTTTTCCACATTGTATAGCCGTTCGTCCATTATAAGAGAAATTTTTCCTCTTTTACAAAGCAGGAATCCATTTTGATTAAGATAGCTGAAAGGATTTCTTTGCTTTATATTTTTGCTGTCTATATCGAATAACTCGATATTGGAATCTTCAATTGTACTCATTTATTTTGTATATCTAAACCTCGGCAAAGATAAAAAAACAAACAAAACAAACTCATATTTCGCTATGAATCTTCCGTAAATCGAACATATCATACAATTTTCGCTCAATTTTGCTCTTGCGCGCCATTTTTGATTTGCATAATTTTATAGCCGCAATTAAGGACAATTCATATATGAGAAAAAATTATGTTATAACATGTCTGTTCATGGGACTGTTATTGCTGAACAGCTCGTGCCACAGTAAGCAGACGGATGAAACGGACACGGCAAATGTCCGGCTCTTCATGGTTGAAAACGCCGGTGCTACATCGGTTCAAGAATTTCCCGGACTTGTGAAGGCTGCGGAAGAAGTGAACATGGCTTTCAAGATCAGTGGAACATTGATGAACGTCTATGTCGAGGAAGGCAGCAGGGTAAGCAAAGGTCAGCTTGTAGCGGAAATAGACCCGCGTGATTATCAAGTGCAATTGGACGCTATCAAGGCGGAGTATATGAACGTAAAATCGGAAGCCGAACGTGTAATAGCACTCTATGCGGACAGCTTAAGCACAGCCGATGCATATGACAAGGCACGATTTGTCTTACAGCAGATTGCCGCAAAATATGAAAATGCCCAAAACCAATTAGCTGACACAAAAATATATGCTCCTTTCAATGGGTATATTCAGAAACGCTTGTTTGATCCGCCAACGGTCGTGGCAGCAGGTATGCCTATTGTCACGATTGTATCAGGGGGTAAGCAAGAAATAGAAATCAATATCCCGGCGTCTACTTATATTCATCGCAACAAGATGGAATCGTTCTATGCTTCATTTGATTTCATGCCGAACCAGAAAGTCCCGCTCCGCTTGATTAGCATAGCACCGAAAGCCAATGCCAATCAATTGTACACAGTACGTCTTTCCATTCCGCAGGACATGTCGCCCCAGCCTTCGCCCGGAATGAATACGATGGTAGATATGGTGATAAGCGATACCGCGAGCGGGAAGACGGAAATACCGTCTTCCGCATTATTCAAGAAAGACGGGAAAAGTTGCGTCTGGGTTTATAATAAGAAGGACGGAGTGATAAGATTACGTGCCGTATCCGTCAAGCAACTCCATACCAATGGCAAGGCAATCATTGCGCAAGGGCTTTCTGATGGGGAACTTGTCGTGACTGCTGGAGTACATAAACTGACGGACAGCCAAAAGGTAAAGCCTATGGCTGATGAATCTGAAACGAATGTAGGAGGCTTATTGTGATGGATGTAGGAAAATGGGCTTTCGACAACAAGAAACTGGTTTATTTTCTTATTGTCGTCTTGCTGGTCGGCGGGCTCTATTCCGCATACGACATGAGCAAGCTGGAAGATCCGGAAATCAAGGTGAAAATGGCGATGGTCGTGGCGACCCGGCCCGGAGCTTCCGCACACGAGATGGAAATGGAAGTCACCGAACCGTTGGAAAAAAACATACGCACCATCGGTGAAGTGAACAACGTATGCAGTTGGTCGTATAATGATTTAACCATCCTCCAGGTCGAAATGAAGACCACGGTTCCGGAAAACGAAATCGAGCAGTGCTGGGACATGTTGCGGCGCAAAGTTTCCGATGCCGGAGCCGGACTTCCGGAAGGCACGTCGGTCAAGGTGCAAGACGATTTCGGATTGGTATACGGCATGTTCTACGCCCTGACCGGTGACGGAACGGACGAGCGCAAACTATCCGACTATGCCCGATTGATCCAGCGGGAGTTGACAAACATTGAAGACGTGGGACGTGTCACTATATACGGAGAACGAGAGGAGTGCATCAACATTGAGATGCTGCCTGAACGTATGGCGACATTGGGCGTTTCGCCTGCGGAGGTACTCACCACGCTGCAAGGGCAGAATGGCATCTATTATACCGGATATTACGACAACGGGCCAAAACGCGTGCGCGTGACTGTCAATGACAAATTCCGCAAGGTAGAGCAAATTCGCAATATGATTATACAGGGCCATGAGGATGACCAACTCCGCTTGGGAGATATTGCCAAAGTAGGTAATGACTATGTCACTCCGGTACGCAACTCGATGGCTTATAACGGCGAGCCGTCTTTGGGCATTGCCGTTGCCGCCGCTTCGGGTACGGACATCGTGAAAGTAGGCAAACAAGTTGAACGGCGGCTTGAGGAATTGAAAGCGGAGCATTTCCCGGCAGGAGTAGAATACCATCGCGTGTTCTACCAGCCGGAACGAGTGACAGATGCCCTTGCCACTTTCTTCATCAACCTGATAGAATCGGTCGTTATCGTCGTGGCGATATTGATGCTCGTCATGGGCTTCAAAAGCGGTGTTATCATAGGCACGAGCCTTATTGTCACGGTTATCGGCTCATTCTTGTTATTGGGCATGATGGACGGTTCCATGCAACGGGTATCGCTGGCTGCTTTTATTCTCGCAATGGGAATGCTGGTAGACAATGCCATCGTGATAATTGACGGCATCCTGATAGACCTGAAACGGGGCAAGCCGCGCATGGAAGCGATGACTTCCATAGGTAAAAGGACGGCCATGCCGCTTCTGGGGGCAACTTTGATTGCCATCCTTGCCTTCCTGCCCGTCTTCCTTTCTCCCGATACGGCGGGCGTATACGTGAGAGACCTGTTCATCGTCCTTGCCGTGTCGTTGTTGTTGAGTTGGATACTGGCACTCGTGCATGTGCCTTTGATGGCAAACGGTTGGCTGAAAGCCGACGCGCCCGGCAAAAAAGAGGAATCGTTATACAACGGTCGGGTATATGGCTGGCTGCGTGCAGCCTTGAATTTCGGGCTGCGTCATCGCGTATCCTCTGTGCTCATCGCGGTCGCGCTCGTCCTGTTAAGCGCATACGGCTATCGGTTCATGCGCCACGGCTTTTTCCCAGACATGGTGTACGACCAGCTCTATATGGAATACAAACTGCCGGAAGGTACGAACTCCACACAGGTGGCGAGCGAGTTGGAAGAAATCAGGGTTTATTTGAAAAGCCGCCCGGAGATACGCAACGTAACGACCGCCATCGGCGGTACGCCCGCCCGTTACAATCTGGTACGCAGCATCGCCACGCCCTCATTGTCGTACGGCGAACTGATTATCGACTTCGAGTCCCCCGACGCGCTGGTGGAAAACATGGATGAAATTCAACGGGAACTTCTGAAGCGGTATCCCGATGCCTACGTCAAGTTGAAACAGTACAACATCATGTACAAGAAGTATCCCATCGAGGCCCTGTTCACAGGACCCGACCCTGCCGTACTCCATGCGTTAGCGGATTCCGCACGCATGATTATGGAACAGACCCCCGAAGTCTGCTTGGTCACGACAGACTGGGAACCGTCCATGCCGTTATTGACGATAGACTACGACCAATCGTCCGCACGCCGCTCCGGGTTGAGCAGGCAAGATATTTCCACTTCCGTACTGACAGCAGCCGGAGGCATACCCGTTGGCAATTTCTATGACGGCATACACAAGAACACGATTTATCTGAAATGTACAGGAGAGGACGGAGAGAAAATGGACAATCTGGAGAATGTTCCTTTGTTCTCAATGATGCCCAATATAAGCAGCGTGTTGGATGAAGAAGCTTTGCTGAAAATAAAATCAGGAACGGCAGACCGCAGTGACCTCATCGAATCGGTCATGCAGACGACACCGTTGAAGCAAATCGGCAAGGGGATTAGCATGGAATGGGAAGACCCCATCGTTCCGCGTTACAATGGACAGCGTGCCCAGACAGTCATGTGTTCGCCTTCGCCTGGCATTGAAACAGAAAAGGCACGCGCAACCATTGCCGAAAGGATCGAACAGATAAAACTTCCCGAAGGATACCAACTACAATGGAAAGGCGAAAAAGATGCCAGTACGCAAACCATGCACTACTTGTTCAAAAACGTGCCGTTGGGTATCGTCCTGATGATTGCCATCCTTATCATGCTGTTCAAGGATTATAAAGAGAGCTTTTTGGAATACTTCCGCTCCAAAATGGCAGATGATGACAATTTCAGGAATTGGAATGTCGCCTACAAGCATTTTGAAAAGTATTGCGGCGGCAGTTGCGCCTTTGATGATTTGACACTGGACTACTGTCAAGGCTTCCTTACCTATATGCTTTCACTCATCACGCACAACGACTATAAAATGATGACTTCCACCGCAAACAATAACCTGAACAAGCTGAAATGCGTTCTGGGCCAAGCCTACAAGGAAAGGCGCATCAAGGAGAACATCGCACCACGGCTGAAACACGCCAAAGAAGCCAGCACAAGGCATGAGTTCCTGACACTGGACGAGGTGAAAAAGCTTGCGGACACGCCCTGCGAGAAGCCCGTCATAAGGACAGCGGCACTTTTCTCCTGCCTTACGGGATTACGCATTAGTGACATTATCCGCTTGCAATGGGAGAATATCATCAAGGGAGCGGATGGAGGCTGGTGTATGCACATCGTAACCAAGAAAACCCGGACGGAAGCTGTTCTGCCATTGTCGGATGAGGCACTTGCTTTGTGCGGCGAGCGTTCCACCGGACAAGTGTTCAAGGGGCTTACGCAAGCCTTACTTCCTTTCTATCTCAAAGACCGGATTGAGTCGGCTGGCATAACGAAACACATCACATTCCACAAGGGAAACATAATAAAATTTATATCCAGCTGATAAACAGCTATTTATGATATAATATTCTATTTATAGGTAACGATTTAGAAACGAGCGAATTACTATATTCAGTTTTCTTTTGCATTAATCAAAGAACGATTTTAACGCTGCAAATATACATTTAGCCAGCGATAAAAGCAAGTGTTTTCTGTCACATAAATATCTCAAAACCGGCTATGAACGAAGGGGGGCTGATTTCACGTCTCCCCTATCCAATGAGTAAAGTACTTTCTTTCCGGTTAAAAGCGACATTACATTTTCCTTTTTTATATTTAGTCATCATAAGATTCTTATTCTCTGAAATACAATATTTTGCGTAAACAGGCAAGTGAGTGTATCTGATAATTTTACATCCTGTAAAATTTTATTTAAAGTAATCTTAAAATAGAAAAGAGGATCATTTTTAAATCCTCCAACACTTAGCCTTCCCCAATGATGATGTCAAACGGGTTAAGCTGAGATCTCATATCGTCCTCGTTAAAATTGCAAAGTGAATACCGTTATGGACAGACAGCATGATCCTTGGGGTCAAATATCCGAATCATGCAATAAAGTATATCGGTTAAATTATAACTGTGGCTATGATGTCAGTTGTTTCGGAACTCTATGTTTGAATCAGAGTCCCCGTTGTTGCTCTTCTCTCTTTTCCCCGGCGAGATTGTCTAATTGGAAAAGCGTAAGGGTTTATTAATATTTGCCAGATGAAAAATATGAGATATTTCTCAACCAAAGGAATTCTTTCGGATCTTGTTTAGTTATGAGGTCGGAAATCAAGATGTAATGAATTAGATGATGATTAGCCACGTAAGTAATATTTAGAAATGCAATAAAAAACAGAATGACGATAATTAAACGTAAATCGTTTATAATTAGTCGTTTCGCAAGAATTGCAGAATAGCCTGACCTGCAAAAGAAAACAAAATATTGCGACGTTTCAGTTACCAGACTGTTAGCCGCCTGTTTCGGAAACGACGGCAGATAACCGAATTTTTACCGATAAGAACAAAGCGGATTTGTATTCACTGTTTATCAATGTTTTGCACGCCAAAGGACGCTTTTCAAAGGAGTATTTTTACAACCTAAAAAAGAGCGTTATGAAAGTAGAAAAATTCAAGGTTCTGCTCTACCTCAAAAAGAGCGGACTAGACAAGTCGGGCAAGGCCCCGATAATGGGACGCATCACCGTGAACCGTACGATGGAGCAGTTCAGCTGCAAGCTCTCCTGCACTCCCGGGCTGTGGAATCCCCGCGAAAGCCGTCTGAACGGCAAGAGTAGGGAGGCGGTGGAAGTCAACGCGAAAATCGATAAGTTGCTGTTAGCGGTGAATTCCGCTTTCGATTCCCTTTTGGAACGAAAGATTGATTTTGATGCGACGGCAGTCAAGGAAGCCTTTCAAGGCAGCAAGGACACACAGATGACCTTGCTCAAACTCTTTGACAGGCATATCGAGGAAGTCAGGGCACGTGTGGGCATTGACGTGTCTCACCGCACCTTGCCCAACTTCCTTTACACCCGCAACCGTCTCGCTGATTTCGTCAGCAGTAGGTTCAAGGTATCCGACCTTGCTTTCTGCCAGCTCAACGAGCAGTTCATCCTTGAATTTCAGGAGTTTGTCGTGATAGAGAAAGGCCTGGGTGTCCAGACAGTGCGCCATTACCTGGCTATCCTGAAGAAGATCTGCCGCATAGCCTTCAAGGAGGGATATTCTGATAAATATTATTTTAATACAAACGTAGCCAACAAGGCTTTATGATCGCTAGGCCATGTGCCAGCTGGAGCAATAAAAGAATCTTGGCTATCTTTGTCTCTCTCTATGCGCTCACCATATAAGACAGCCCCTTCTGCTCCAACGATACGAACGTCCTTTAGCGCGACAGCTTTATTCGGATAATAATAAATAAAATCAATCCTCTCCCGATCGTCTGCTTCCGGAGCCCAAGTCAACTTCTTTAAATCAACCTCAATATTATTTGTTGGAAATGTAAATCCTGGATAAATAACCGGATTCGGATAAATCTCTCGGAAAGTATCTTTATAGCCATCCTCTATCAATATCTTAGAACAATCCCAATTTACAACCATTCCTCGATGTTCACGAATATCTTTCGTATCGGCTTGCCAATCCAAGTGGGAAGGTTCGTTAAAATCGCCACCAATCATAACAATTCGCCCATGTTCTCGTTCTTTCCGCGCATCCTCAACAATCGCCCGCACCTCATCATCCCGAAAAGAAGCCTTGTTATCCGCCAATATGGAATCAACGTCAACCACAGGCTGTTTCATCTTCTTCCAAGTACAACCATCATATCCCCTCGGTAAGTAATATGAACAATTCATCCAATCCAAGTGGGCGGAATAGAGGACAATCTCTTCACCTTCAATTTGAAACATTGCCTTAATCACTGATCCACGATCGTTTTTCAAGGGAAAAACCACTTCTTGCGACTGAATCTCATATTTTGACAAAATCCCCGTACTCACACTTTCCTTTCCATAATACCTCATCCCCCTTTTTTCCAAATCCGTCACCAAACGAGAAATAAAAGAGATGCCATTGTAATTACGGACCTCACTAAAAGTAATCAAGTCCGGACTCAATTCAACGATATTGTCCACTATCCCCCAATAGCCATTCTCCACTGAGGTCCCTTCTTGCCAAATATTGAATTGAAGCACCTTCAGCTCTTTCCTCGAAGATTGGCAGGCGGTCATAACGACCGCCACCAACAATATAAAAACAGATCTCATCTCATTCCTTTCCTACTTTAACAGCCACATTACCTCATTCGGAGTGTCAATACCACCAAACTGACGCTCTATAGCGGCTTCTATATTTTCACGATTCTGTGAATACTCACTACTTGGATACATCCAGCGGAGAGGTAATTGTGTATTTACCTCATTCATGTTAGTTGCCGGATCAATCGGAATACGGGGATATCCCGTACGACGATAGTCATAATATCCATTAAAACCTAACTGGGCAAAAAAGCCTATCAATTTTTGGTTCATGATCTGCTCCAAGCCCTTAGACTCATCAAAATTAGCCTTACCACTCAAATATTCGTTAATGTACGCTTCATCAATCGTCACTCCATGCCGATAAGCTTCCGGCGTATGCTCGAAAGTAAACAGCATAGCGGCACGTACGCCATTCTCATAATGTTGCCGTGCCGTTGCCGGAGTTTTCCATCCCCGTAAAGCCGCCTCCGCTAAAACAAATTGTATCTCAGAATAAGCGATAAATTTAACAGGTTCTCCTTCGGGCACACGATGATAACGCTCATTGAAATGAGAATGCAATCCCCCTGCGAACTCCGCTTGCACCAGGCCATACTCCAATACAGGATTTACGCCACTATAAGAATCAAACGAATCGGCAGGAGCATCCTTAAATCGAGGGGCAGGTTCTGCGTAATAAAACAAACGACGATCTTGCAACTCTTTCATCATATCCACTAAGAAAGAGCTCATCACCGGATACGACCAATAATTTTGTTTTTCAAAATAAAACGGATACCACTGCGAACTTTTACCCGCATCATAAACACGTTGATAAGATTCTCCCTCATTTTCCATCAAAGGCTCCTTAGCTACTTGCTCAAACAAGTCACGTACATTTATACTACCTACCGTTTGCTTCTTGCTCAACATGTTCAAGACTCGTAGCGTAAAACTATTCACATTCTTCCGCCACAACAAAGGATCTCCATTATATACAGGATCTCCCTTAAAGGTTGCAGCACTGGCAAATAATCGGGAAGACTCACGCAAATCATTCAAGATAGTAAGGAACACTTCTTCCTGCGTATCATATTTAGGAGAAAAAATACCATCACCCTCACCCTTCAAGGCTTCCGAACAAGGTATATCCCCCATCTCCATCGTAGTCTCATAAAAAGCATAAGAGCGAATAAACAAATTCAACGCACGATAAGCATTTTTCTCCTCCTCCGACAATGTTTCACTACCCACAGCCAGTTCTAACATTTTCTTTGAGTCTGTCAAATAACCATACCGAGAAAAACTGGAACGTTCAAACTTATTGTAAAGGTACCACTCCATGTGTTCCGTACAAGAAGAAGTTTTTAACAACCAAGAATTATCAAAAAAATGCTTGCCTGTAATACTCTCTGTCGTTTTCAATATGACATTGGTTGCCAAGAAATCCGGAGTTACCGTTGTTGGCGTATCAGGATTCAAATTGATCTCATCAAAATCGCCACATGAGCAAAACGCCAAAGATATCAATAAGGTAGAAAATATCTTCTTCATATTCTATTTGTACTTAAAAAGTTAAATCAATATTAAAACCAACATAACGAGAAGTCGGAGTATTTAAGTTCTCCTTACCACGATCCGGATCAGAAAATTTAAATTCTTTCGTCCACATTAACAGATTCTGTCCGATAACACCAACTCTCACTTTCTTCATCAAGAGTTTTTGAGCGATCGTTGCGGGAAGTGTATAATTTAATGCTACTTCTCTTAGTTTCAAGAACGAGCCATTCTTGATATTTTGACGAGCATCATGATCCCAAGGATTCTCATTATAATTCATCGTGTAATTTTGATAAGACACAGGAACATCATTTGGAGCAAACACACGAGTATCTTCCAAAACTTTTCCATACGGATCATAAGAAGCCGAGCCACTTACAACCTTTACGCCCGACCCTATGTAATTTTGCTTACCATTTACCACCTCGTCATAACGCCAGCGATTATCGCTATCGGGATGAACACCGGAATGCCACATGGCCTGTTCCGTCCATGAGTACATCACACCTCCGATACGACCATCGATCGAGACACTCAAATCAAACCCTTTGTAGAAAAAACGGTTTGTCCAGCCTAAAATACACTTCGGATCCTTATATCCTATAACAGATTGATACTTGTTCTTCACCGGAAGTCCCGCTTGATGAACGATATTCCCGGCATGATCAGTTTCCCAATCCGTGAAAAAATATTTATCATAACGCTCTCCAACACCAATACGGGGATCTTGCGAACTGTATACAGGATCTAGCTTATCATAATACCAATGCCAATAAGCAACATTCAAAGCGCTTTCCCATTGAAACTCTTTTGTCACGATCGGTTTTCCGGTAAGCGTAAACTCCATACCTCTCTGACGTAACTCTTCTGCGGTATTGGTTATAATCTTCTTGGCTCCAGAAGCCTCAGATATATCCGCTTCAATCAAACGATCATAACGCAAGCGACTGAAGAAGGTATAATCAAATCCCAAACGATTGTTGAAAAAACGAAAATCTGTACCAAACTCATAAGAGGCCTCCGTTTCCGGCTTGATATTCGGATCTCGTAATTTGGAAGGATAACCAGCAGTAGACATACCATTCCCTACATCCGTATTCACGTCAAACACCCTATTGATCTCATACTCAGATAGATCTTTTTTTGCGACAGTCCATGATGCACGAACCTTCCAAAAATCCAATACCTCCTCAAGCGGGTTATAAAACGCAGTCGGTATAAAACTTCCAGAAACAGAAGGATAAAAATAGGAGCGAGAATCAGAGGGAAGTGTGGATGACCAGTCGTTACGAGCCGTCAAATCCACATAAATTGCGCTCTTCCAAGACAAACCAACTTTTCCATATATACTGTACAAAGCCTTCTCCTTTATCTCCTTAGAAGTACCAGGACGCTCAACAGAAGCATTTAAAGAATAAAAACCGGGAACAGACAAACCTCCACGCGTCCAAGAGTCTAGATCATCCTGCTTGTACCAAAAAGAAGATAATCCCACAATCGCATCAACTGTAAAATATTTCCATGTAAAATCACCATTCACAATCAAGTCATTATTGAAAGAAGATCCCCCCTTTTTTCGATATTCATAATAACCACGTTTTTCGCCGCTATCACCCACTGAACGACGCTTTTCCGTGCCGTTATCATAATTGTCGAAACCGGAACGTAAAGTTACCTTAAGATTCTTCATGATATCGTAACTCAAGGTAGCATTCGCATTGAACACATTATTATCTCTCGAATCAATTCGCTCGTTCATTAAGAAATAAGGATTATCATACCAAGCAGAAAAACCCCAATTTTGCTGCTGATCCGGAACCTTCCAATAATTTTTGAAATCACGAATGTCATATTCCGTACCTCCCCAAATCAGCATATTATAAAGGATGTTACCTCCACCATAATCCACTACCGGCATATTGGGTGACTTCATCTTCTTATAAGACATTCCCGCATCCAGTTTGAACTTCTTATAGGTAATATTCCCACTCATATTCACGATATACTTATCCAATGAAGAATTGGGATACTGTCCATTCTGATGCACCTGCGTGGCTGATACACGAAAACCACCCAGTTCTCCAGATTGAGATACATTTACATTTGTATTGGTCACCAAGCCAGGACGCATAAAATTCTTCACATTGTCACGTCCTTTGGAAACCAAGGGCATCACTCGCATGGTCATTGTCTCCGGATCATATTGCTCAACCTCACGGCCGTCCATATAATCACCCCAGACATAACCACTATTATACTCCATACGGCCATAGTTTCCTGTACTATAACTAGATTGCACCTCTGGCAAACGTAAATACCCCGCTTGAAACATAGTATTATTTGACACATTCACGGTCAGTTCTCCTGATTTTCCTCTCTTTGTGGTAATCATTACAGCACCGGCACGCCCTCGTACGCCATATAAAGCCGAAGCAGTAGCTCCCTTCAAGACATCAATACTTTCGATATCATCCGCACTGATATCACTCAATGTAAAATTGCCATAAGCCACACCATCCACTACTATCAATGGATTCTCACCCCTTAATTGCAATTCCGGAGCCTCTGAGATCTCGGAGCTATTATTGATAGACAAACCCGCTATCTTTCCCGTTAAGCTTGTAGCCACATCCGTACCCTTAACAGCCGTAAGTTCCTCACTACCGACCTTTTGCACAGAATAACCTAATGCCTTTTCCTCTCTCTTGATACCTAACGCCGTAACGATTACCTCGTCTAATTTCTGAGTATCTTCCTGTAGTTTAACTCTATACACTGAGGATTTATTTATCGTAACCTCTTTTTGTACATAACCTATAAAGGAAATCAATAAAACCGCCCTATCCGGTACCTCCAAGCTAAAATCACCATCCAGTCCGGTAATCGTACCTAGCGTAGTACCCTTCACTACGACATTAGCTCCAATAATTGGTTCCCCTTGCGGATCCGTAATGACACCTGTGACTTTTCTATATGATTGCAGCTTCTCTTTTATTCCTTTTGCAGGATTCGAATCCGTCACCGACAATATAATACTATTGTCCAAAACTTTATACGTAACGTTGGTATCCTCAAACAACTCTTCAAGTATCGAAAACACATCTTCGCCATCGCTTCTAATAGAGACCTTCCTACTGGTGTTTATTTTTTGATTATCATAAAAAAAGCTGTACTCGGATTGACTTTCGATCTCCTTTAATACATTCTGAACCGATTCATTATTAACTTCAATAAATAAAGAGGCAGACTGCCTACGCTCAGTAATACCATACCCCATACTGATTGATCCCATTAACAACATGCCGGCAGTTATCCCCTTTAACGAGCTTGATATATAACCACTGAATATACAGCAAAATCCCGGTCTCATACACTGCATATGTAAAGCGGACATTCGCAATCCGCTTTCGCTGTTTGCTCATGAACGCAGTTCGCATCCTACTTACCCACCGCTTAGTGCTCTACGCACTTGAAGCGGGGGATTGCTTATTCTGCGTTCAATTCGTGTATAAAACCGGGATTTTTAGCAATGATATGTAACCGCTATCATTCCCTGGACAGGTGTGCCTGACAACTGTCCCAAAATATCTGTTAACGGAAGATTGCTTTTTTGTGCTTATCAAGAGCAAACAAAAGAATCATTCCGAATATATAGCATGAGATAATCTCACCTGCACCTACCGTAAGCATAAGATACCAGTAAGCATCAGTCATACCATAGGCTGTCTGAAGCACCCATGGTACTATTATTACATTGGCGATAATCGGGGGAAGCGGAACAAGCCACTTATTCTTTCTCAAAAGATATGAGCCAACACAGCCGATAAGTGTCGCTATTGAACCGAACACAATGTCAAGCACTGCGCCTCCTGTTAGCAGATTAGCAAGAAAACAGCCAATCGTAACTCCCGGTATAGCTGATGGAATAAAATAAGGCAGTACCGTAAGTGCCTCCGAAAATCTCACCTGGATAGCTCCGCTTGATAATCCCAAAAGAGCTGCCACATAAGTGAGCACAACATAGAGTGCCGCTATTACTGCTGCCTGAGTGATAAATAATACTTTTCTGTTCATTTTTAATCTCCTTAGTTTTGTTTTACGAGTGGATGGTTACGAACACTCGGATAATAATACAGACCTTATCTCGCAAAATACACTGTTCTTAATACTGTAAAAACAAGTTATTTTGTTCAACAAAGCCTGCTTAATATATCACTATTTTCCAACAAATGCAAGTACTTTTTATTCTTCGCCCCTGGTTGTCTCCTCCACAGGAAACCACTTTTCATTCAGTTCATCCAGTTTTCCGTTGTTTCTCAGGATAGCTATGGATTTGTTGAGGACATTGAGAAGCTTATTGTTTCCTGATTTTACAACAGCTGCCAGTTCATTTCCGTTTTCATCAGTATAATATGAAGCTGAGAAATCATACACTTCATCAACTGTATCAGATATAGCAATCCCGCTTATCACACAATCAAAAGCACTGGTGTCAAGCTCGGCATATATTCCAGTATACTTCATCTTTATAAATCTTACATCAAGAAAAGTCAGCTCACCAATCGCCTTGGCAAGGTCAATCTCAAAGCCCTCAACCTTCCCGTCCTCATCCTCTGTTATATAAGGACTTGACGATATTCCCACGAGCAGCACACCGTCCTCTATGGTAGTTCCGCTCTTAACCTCAACCTCCGCCGTAGAAGCCTCGGTACTCTCCGGCCGGACATCCGTTTTCTTTGAGCAGCCCGTAAGAACCATGAGACACAAACCAAGCATTACTATATATTTAAAATATTTTCTCATCAAACTCTTACACCTTCCTTATAATAGCTTAAATAATTGTAACCATATTTTAAGATTCGGGTGTCAAAACATGCTATATAAACCTAGCTGTGTATAACGTATTATATTTATGCATATCACGACTTTTGATAGAAGCTTAGATGTTCTTAGAACTCTGCTAAGTACCTAGCCAAAAGCAGCATGGATGCTGCTTTAGAAGCAATGCATACAGGGATGTATGCTTTGCTTCGGTGGCGAACGTATACAGTGCCTTTACCAGAGTTCTTAGAACATCTTGCTTCGGACAACGGAGCTGATATGCATAAATATAATACGTTATACACTCATAAATCAGATTGGCATGTTTTGACACCCGAATCCTTTTATATTATAGCATATATTCCGCCATAACGGTATTACTTACATCAATTCCCATATCCGTAAGCCTTATCCTGCTGCCTTCGCGCTTAATAAGCCCCTGCTTCATCTGTTTTGCCGCAATATCACCATACACCTCATAAAAGTCCCGCCCGAATACCTCCTTGAAGCTCTCTGTGGAGATTCCTGCCATCATGCGAAGCCCAAGGAACACGAATTCTTCCATCTCATCCTTCTGCGTGAGAAGCTCCTCCTCACTATGATTGTCAATCGGATTTTTAATATAACTCTCCAAATCAGACGTATTCGTAAATCTTCTTGACTGCGGATAGCTCTTCGACTTCTTTAAAAGTGAGGCGGCTGCCACACCGAAGCCTATATAGTCTGTTCTTTCCCAGTACGATACATTGTGACGGCACTCAAAGCCCGGTCTGGCATAATTGGAAATCTCATATCTGTGGTAGCCCGCATCCGCTAATATTTTCTTCGTCAATGCGTACATCTGCCTGTCCTCATCCTCGGTTGGAAGAATGTCACCCCCGGAGCGTTCAACCATATCAAAAAGCGGCGTGCTCTCCTCAACAATAAGGCTGTATGCCGAAATGTGCTCCGGGTTAAGCTTCGCTATCTTTTCAAGGTTAGACTGATACCCTGTAACCGTCTGGTAAGGAATAGCTGACATGATATCGATATTGATATTGTCAAATCCGGCGTCTCTTGCAGCATAATATGACTCCTCAAACTGCTCATAGGTGTGTATCCTGCCCAGCGCCCAAAGCTCCATGTTATCCGGAGACTGAAGTCCTATGCTCAGCCTGTTCACGCCCATGCTTCTATATGCCCGCAGCTTCCCGGCAGTCAAAGTCCCCGGATTGCACTCAACAGTGATCTCCGCAGCCTCCGACACCGAAAAGGCTTCCCGCACCGCACACATTATCTTTACAAACAACTGTGCCGGAAGAATCGATGGTGTACCTCCGCCAAAGAATACAGTGCTTATGCTCCTATCGTCACCATTTTTTACTGCTTCCTTTCCCGCATGTGCAATCTCAGCACACAGAGCATTGACATATCGCTCCTTCGTGTCATCATCTGCCGGTGCGGAACAGAAATCACAGTATATACATTTTGAAATGCAAAAGGGGATATGTATATATATCCCCTTCTGTGTCTTTATATCACTGCTCATTCAGACCTCGTTTATCAGTTGAGCTTCCCAAGCATATTATTGATACGCTCGCGCATCTTGTCCTCACCCATGATATGAAGAATTGTCCACAAATCAGGTGAATTGGAAGCTCCTGTAATTGTTATACGCAGAATCTCAGCTACATCCGAAACACTTCCCTTGAAGTTTTCAGGGGCAGCCTTGTATGCCTTCATATCGGAAGCAAAGCCGCAATCATCAGCGATTGCCTTCACATTGTTAAACCAGCCGTTGTTATCTACGCTGTGGTCATAGGAAGCAAGGTACTTCTCAAGGATCTCACGAACCTGCGCGTTGTCATACTTAAACTCATAGTTAGGCACAAATGTCTCGTCGAAGAAGAATGAGAACATCGGCATAATCTGCTTCGCATACTCGAAATCCTTACGTCTTCTCTTCTGACCTACACCCATGAACAGCTCAAGAGCCTTCTTGAAGTACTCAGGTGACTTAAAGTATACGTCAGCCATATCCTTGTTGTATTCCTTATTCCACTCATATAGGAAATCATAGATTGCATCCGTGTCCATCTTGGCAAACTCGTTGCGGCATATATTGTGAAGCTTATCCATATCAAACAATGCACCCGACTGTGCCATCTTATGCACGTCGAACTTGAACTCCTCAATCGGTGAATCAGGATGCTTGTCATACCACTCCTCGAAATTGGAGTTTAAAAGTGTCATAAGATATACCTTTACACAGTGAGGATGGTATCCGTCCTGACGGTAGAAGTCAAGCGAAAGCTCCGGATCCTTTCTCTTAGAAAGCTTTCTCTTGCTCATTGTGCCATCTTCAAGCTGCTCCATCTTCATAAGGTGAGCTGTATGCGCATAGTCAGGTCTCTTAAATCCGAGTATATTGAAAAGCTCAATATGTGTAGGAACGCTTGAAAGCCACTCCTCACCACGGATTACAAGAGTTGTTCCCATAAGGTGATCATCTATGGCATGTGCAAAATGATATGTCGGTATTCCGTCGGACTTAAGAATAATGACATCCTGAATATTCTCCGGGAAGGAAATCTCTCCCTTGATTGTATCCTTGAATGTAACCTCACGTCCCTCAGTACCCTGTGAACGAAGTCGCATAACATAAGGCTTGCCCGCCTTTATATTAGCCTCAACCTCCTCGATTGTGAGGTTACGGCACTTAGCCCACTTAGTGTGGTATCCTGTAAGGATATCATGCTTCATCTGCTCTTCCTTAATCTGGTTAAGCTCCTCCTCCGTGCAGAAGCATGGATATGCAAGACCCTTTTTTACTAAATCCTTAACGTAGGTCTGGTAAATCTCCGCTCTCTGTCTCTGGAAATAAGGGCCATACTTGTTAATCTCAGGATTATCGATTCCTGCTCCCTCGTCGAACTCAATACCAAAGTAACGGAGAACATTGATGATGATATCAACAGCTCCCTCAACCTCTCTCTTGGCATCAGTATCCTCTATTCTGAGATAGAAGGTTCCACCGCTCTGATGTGCGATTCTCTCATCCGCAAGTGCTCCATAGAGATTTCCAAGATGTATAAATCCCGTAGGGCTTGGTGCAAGTCTTGTCACCTGCGCCCCCTTCTTAAGCTCTCTTGCCGGGAACTGCTTCTCCCAATAATCAGGTGTCTTATCAATACCCGGCAGACATAACTCTGCAAGTCTGTTATAGTCCATTATATTTTCCTCCATCTATTACAAATTATCTTTTTTTAATTGTAAAACTCATATTTATGCGCAGACATTTATACAATTTTCTACAATATAAGCCGGACTTTTTTAGCCATAATAATTAAACCAAGCTTAACTGACAAGCTCATATACAATATAATAAAATTGAACAACCTCCAACATAATACATATATTTTGACAATTATATATCTTAGTTGTCATCTAACTTGAGCACAGCCATGAATGCCTTCTGCGGTATCTCGACATTACCGAACTGTCTCATTCGCTTCTTTCCTTCCTTCTGCTTCTCAAGGAGCTTCTTCTTACGTGAAATATCACCGCCATAGCACTTTGCAAGGACATCCTTACGCATGGCTCTTACGGTCTCTCTGGCAACAATCCTTCCACCGATAGCTGCCTGAATAGGTATCTCGAACAGCTGTCTTGGTATCTCATCCTTGAGTTTCTCGCACATCTTTCTTCCGCGCTCTGCAGCACTGTCGGCATGCACGATAAATGAAAGTGCATCAACTTCTTCCTTGTTGACAAGGATATCAAGCTTGCAAAGCTTGGACTGTACATAGCCCTTAAGCTCATAATCAAACGAAGCGTAACCTCTTGAACGCGACTTGAGCGCATCAAAGAAATCATATATTATCTCATTGAGCGGAAGCTCATATTTTAGAAGTGCTCTCGTTGTCTCCATGTATTCCATTCCAAGATACACACCTCTTCGCTGCTGGCACAGCTCCATTATCGGCCCGACAAATTCGGTAGTCACCATAATCTCAGCCGATACAACAGGCTCCTCCATGAAATCTATCTCCGATGGGTCCGGAAGATTGGATGGATTGGTAAGCTCCATGACCGTGCCATCCGTTTTGTGCACCTTGTAGATAACGCCCGGAGCAGTTGTAACAAGGTCAAGGTCATATTCACGTTCAAGTCTTTCCTGTATGATTTCAAGATGCAACAGTCCAAGGAAACCGCATCTGAAGCCGAAGCCCAGCGCAACCGATGTCTCCGGCTCATACTGAAGTGCTGCGTCATTAAGCTGAAGCTTCTCAAGTGCATCCCTCAAATCCGCATAGTGTGCTCCGTCAGCCGGATACATACCACAATATACCATAGGATTGACCTTCTTGTATCCCGGAAGCGGCTCGGCACAAGGTCTGTCTGCGTCCGTCACTGTGTCACCCACTCTCGTATCGCGCACATTCTTGATGCTTGCAGTTATATACCCAACCATTCCTGCAGTCAATTCAGCGCATGGTATAAACTGACCTGCTCCGAAATAGCCTACCTCGACAGTGTCGAATTCTGCACCTGTAGCCATCATTCTTATCTTGGTTCCTTTTCTTACTGTACCTTCCTTGATACGGCAGAAAACTATAACTCCCTTATATGGGTCATATAGTGAGTCAAAAATAAGTGCTGCAAGAGGGTTGTCTTTTGAGCCCTTAGGTGCAGGAATCTTGTGCACCACCGCCTCAAGAACCTGTTCTATATTAATTCCGTTCTTGGCTGAGATAAGCGGTGCATCATGCGCTTCAAGCCCGATAACGTCCTCTATCTCATCGATAACTCTCTGCGGCTCGGCACTCGGAAGGTCTATCTTGTTGATAACCGGTATAACATCAAGGTCATGGTCAAGCGCAAGATATACATTCGCAAGCGTCTGCGCCTCAATTCCCTGTGCGGCATCAACCACAAGAATCGCTCCGTCGCATGCCGCAAGACTTCTTGAAACCTCATAGTTAAAATCCACATGTCCCGGCGTATCAATCAGGTTGAAGATGTACTCCTCGCCGTCCTCTGCCTTATATACAACACGGACGGTCTGCGACTTGATGGTTATACCTCTCTCCCTCTCAATATCCATGTTGTCAAGCACCTGTGCCTGCATCTCACGGCTGGTAAGCAGTCCGGTCTTCTCAATAATACGGTCCGCAAGGGTGGACTTGCCATGGTCAATGTGGGCTATAATACAAAAATTACGAATCTTACTCTGGTCTATGGACATCTTATTCCTCATTTCTAATTATAAAATTAAATCAACCGGATATTATAATCCGACACATGACATTCCGGTCAGTATACCGGTTCCGGCGGATTAAAAACATCATAAATCACTATATAATACCATATTAACAGAAAAAATGGAAGAGCTTTTTTATTACCAAAATAAAGGAGAGCCCCCTCACAGGAGCCCTCAATCACAATATGACTTCTCAAACTATACACTGCTTCGTGCCATACGTTACTTCGTACAATACGCTGCTACGTAGCTAAGGCTATTTCATATCCGGCTTCCACTTTTCAATATCGCTCACCTTTACTTCAAGAAGCTTCGCAACCTTTTCAAGTGGAATATTATCCTTTAAAAGCGAACATGCCATTTTTTTCTTGGTCTGCTCTATTCCTTGTTCTATTCCCTGTTCAACGCCGGCCTGATAAAGCTTTCTGTCCTCTTCCTCTTTATTATACTCAAATATACTCGTCATCTCGACCTCCGAACGGTTCTTTCGAAGAAATTCCTCAAGGATTCCTTCCCTGATACACTGCTCTATCGCTAATCTGACTCCATCATCAAGTGAACCCGTCTCTTTCTTATATCTTCTCACCAAAGCCACATACTGCGCGTATTCCCTCAGTGAGCCACACTGTTCCATCAACTTGACATTTCTTCCATAATTCACATTAAAGACACGAACCCTGAGTTCAAGTGCAGGGTCATCCACAGGTGTCATAAATGAATCTGACAATCTATATTCACTTACATCCTCCGTATCCGCTTCCCCGTTATAAAACACAATAAAATTCGGTGTCGGCAGTTTTATCAAAGACGGCGTATATAATGACTTTATATCAACCAGTTCACTGTACTCTGCCGAAATGTAAAACAAATCACGCAAAGGCATATTGGGATTGACCGTTGACTGATGCTCATACAGATATATATTGGTATCCAGAAGAAATGCCAAGTCATTTTTCATTCCCATATAAACCGCATTCTCAAGTGTAACAATCTCAAGACCATCTACATCATCGTAATGCTTTCCCGATACAGCGTTGTATAATTCAAGCAGCCTCTCTTTATTTGAAAAAAGCATTCTGAACACCGTATCCTTATACTTGCGGTTAGCCTTAATTTCCTTCACAATTTCAATTTCTTCGTTGCCACTGTTTTTACGGTTCATCAATGATACCTCCCTGTTATTCATAGAGGACATCATCAGACAGGTGCCAGACACCCCTTATGCAATCGTCCTCTGCTCAATGTTAATGGAATAAAAGCATAGACTCATGAATAAGAGATGCGCAACATTAGTTACACTTAGAACATAGTTTTTCAAGAAATATGCTTTAAATTTATTTTACTTCAAAGTATCTTATTTGTCAACACAGCGTTTGGCAATCCTCCGTATTAAAACAACTTGTAAATCCCATGAGCATTGTGCTATAATAAATCAACGCAATAAAGTATTGTTGTTTTATTCTGAAAATTTCAAATATAAGACAACCTTGAATTTATTAAGGAGGCTTACTTGCAGATGAATACACTCACGGTAGGATTTATAGGTCTTGGACTAATCGGCGGTTCAATCGCAAAGGTACTAAAGAAAAACCGACCAGACATATATACTATAGCATACAATAGAAGCGAAGCTCCGCGCAAACAGGCATTAGCGGATGGTGTAATCGACACAGCGACAGGCAAAATAGATGAAAGCTTTCTTGAATGTGACTTCATTTTCCTGTGTACCCCTGTTGAGTACAATTCAGAATATTTAGGAAAGCTGATACCATTCATAAAAAAAGGCTGTATAGTAACCGATGTCGGAAGCGTCAAAGGATATATACATCACACTGTGGAGGAGCTTGGTCTTGAGGAGTGTTTTATAGGCGGGCATCCTATGGCAGGCTCTGAGAAGACCGGTTATGATAATGCCTCAGACATCCTGTTAGAAAACGCATTCTATGCCATCACTCCTACCAAGGCAACTACACAGGACATGCTTGCAAGGTACATAGAGCTCGTCAGGCTCACAGGTGCCATCCCGGTTGTGCTCGACCCTGAGCACCACGATTACAGTGTCGCAGGAATAAGCCATGTTCCCCACATCATTGCCGCCTCACTGGTAAATCTTATAAAGCACTCCGATGATGAGGCTGGAACCATGAAGCTCCTCGCCGCCGGCGGCTTCAAGGACATAACACGAATCGCCTCCTCATCCCCGCAGATGTGGGAGCAGATATGCACCACCAACACGGACGCTATCGTAAAGCTGCTCGGCGATTACATTGACTATCTCTCACAGATAAAGGATATTGTAGCAAGTAAAGAACACTCCGCCATAAATGCCTTTTTTGACGAAGCAAGACAATACCGTAATTCAGTCGCGGACGGCAGAAAGGGACCGATTATACGTGAGCATATTGTATACTGCAATATTCAGGACAAAGAGGGCGCCCTGTTAGATATCATAAGCAGAATAACCGCATCACATATCAGTATTAAAAATCTTGCCATCGTAAATAACCGCGACAGCGAGGATGGTGCTCTAAAGATTTTATTTAACAATGAGCTTGACAAGCTCGCCGCAATCAATGTGCTCGGCGGCTGTGTCGTACAATAAATTCAGTCACCGGAAGCAGCCACACCCTACCGGATATATGTGCCTGCCTCCGGTGTTCCAGCCAATTCTCTTGCTATCAGCTCCGCAAGCGGCTCCATCGCATTGATAACCTCCGCAAAGCTGTTAGTCTGCGCTCCCGCCTCAATCAGCATGCTCCTCTTACACAGATGCAGGTTATATCTGTACGCTTCGATATATATACATCTGAAAAAATCAGGATAATATGTCTTTCCCAGCAGATACATCTGATATGTGAGTGCAAGGTTTTCCTTCAGATATGGATTATACAGATAATCTATATCTCCCTGATTATTAGAATAACTTATTCCGTTAAAAAGCATGACCTTTGCGGTAGCTTTACCATTAATATCAGTGACAAAATGCAGATTTTCATTAACCCCATCCCTGTGCAGGTCAATAACCATGTCAATCTCCGGGTGCTCCGCCAGCACATCCGAAATCTCCTTCTCAGCGTAGGTATATGCCTTGCTTCTGTCAAGCTTTCCCTCCACCATGTCAAATTCCGTATTTATATGTATCACCTCAAATCCATATTTTTCTTCAAGAAGCTGTGCAAGGTAGTCGCCCACCTGCACTATCGTCATGTCACTTCCTGCGGAATCCGCAAATGCTTCCTGTGAATGGGTATGATACAACAGTATGCATGGTCTTTTATTCTTCACCGACAAATCCAGCTTCAGAAACTCCTCCGGCTTTAATAAATCCCTTGAAAGTGCCGTGTGTGCCGGAATTACATAAAAATTGTCATGAACAAAATCATAGTTTATCAGGCTTTCATAGGCATAAGGAATAGTGGCATCAGTCCATGGAATACTTCCGGCAGGGAGAATATAATTCTCCTGTGTGCAGCCCTGTTCATCGCCGAAGCCTCCATTATCCCTCGGTGTGCTGTCATCATTATCGCTGCTGCCCTCTCCTGAAGCTGTAGTCTGATTTTTTTCCCCTGAACCGCAGTTATTTTCATCACCGGATATATCTTTATTGTCCGTATTCGGCTCACTGTCCGGATTATTTTCATTATCCACATATATATCAGCCGCGACAACCTCCCTGTATGCTATGCCACCCGGCAAGACACAGCTCATTTTCCACTCTGTCCGTCCGCCCTCACAGCCGGCTTCCGACCCCGCTCCCGCCGCCATAAAGCGGACGAACGGAAATATATTTCCAAATACAATAACCGCCGGATGTGTGTTCTCGGCATAATAATATAGCGGCTTATCATAAAAGCCTGCCGGACAGAATGTATTGCATGCTGTTTTTCCGCCTATCGTGACTATCTGTCTCAGCCCCGCCTTACTCAGCGCTCCAAAAGCAGGCAGAACCACACAGCTTGTCACAATGACAAACGTGATAATTCTGCTCATTGTTTTGTTAAAGAATCTATGTCCTGTCACAGCATACTTCCACACCTCAAGCTTATTGCAGTATATTCTTTTCACGTCAAAATGATGTTGCTATTTTTGCGACATTGATATATTGACCGCCTCAGATATCGTGAAGCTTATCCTCTTGACCAGCTCATCAACATCCTTCGGTGTGACATACATCCGGAACATACTCTCAGGTATAAAGTCCTGAACAACCTGTTTTCTCCTTGAATAATCCATGCTGTCAAGCAGACCTTCAAGCGCATCTCCCACGATGGTTGCGGCATCCACGACAGTCGGCACTCCTATCGCAATGACCGGCACCCCCATGTTCCTGTCATTTATGGCGTTTCTATGGTTCCCGACCCCTGAACCCGGCATGATTCCTGTGTCGGAGAGCTGTATGGTGTTGGCAAGCCTTGCCGTGCTTCGCGCCGCAAGGGCATCAATAACAATTATGCAGTCCGGCTTCAGCTCTTTTACAACTCCCATGATAATCTGTGCCGTCTCCATTCCGGTCTGTGCCATAACTCCCGGCGATATGGCGCTCACATATCCGAAGCGCCAGTCATCCTCAGTCAGCTTCTCCGTAATATCCAGATTATTCACCACATAAGGTCCCAGCGCATCCGGTGTTGCCTCACGATTTCCAAGTCCCACCACCATGACATGATACGGTGGTTCCTTTTTCATATGCTTTTTTATAGTCTCCCTGATATATCCGGCAAGAAATTCGGACACCTCCCTGTGGTATTCCCCATCATTTTCGGACAGTGAAGCCGTCTCAAAGGTGTAATATACCCCCTTTGCGCGCCCCATGCTCCTCTCACCTGTCTCATTCAGTATCCTCAGCCGGCTCACCTTAATTCCCGTACTCCCATCGGTCTGCTCATCAAACACTACCCCATTAAGACTTCCGTCCTCATCAAGACTCTCCTTCGCCTCAAGCGCTAAATCTGTTCTTATCTTCAAACCCATGCTGCAAACACCTCCCAAGTTATTTTCTCCAAAATTTCTTAAAAAAATTCGTTCCGGTGCTTGACAATTCAAGAAATGCGCTCTATAATATACAAGTATGTTTACATTAGTGCTACCGTGTCTGTTCTGATGTAGACACTTATACTTAGAATATTTTTATATACTATTTGGAGGTGTATCGAATTGGCTAACATTAAATCTGCAAAGAAGAGAATTTTAGTTGCTGCTACAAGAGCAGACCGCAATAAGGCAATCAAGTCTAAGATTAAGACTTATACAAAGAAGGTTGAGGCTGCTGTCGCTGCCGGCGATAAGACTGCTGCTGCTGCCGAGCTTAAGGTTGCATCTACAGAGATCGCTAAGGCTTGTTCTAAGGGTGTATACCACAAGAACAACGCTGCAAGAAAGGTTTCCAGATTAGCTACTCTTGTTAACAGCATGAACTAATCTAAGCCTTCTGCAACACATAGCAAGCTTATTATATAACGAATTTTAACAGATTATTATACCACTGCTTATTGATAATCTGTTTCTGATTTATAAAAAATAACCCATGATGGTGGCTGCCCATCATGGGTTATTTTTTATGCTGCAGAATACTTGACTATCAGCATCTCAACAGCTAATCTGTCCTCTAATCTTCCGGTTTTCACCGCTTCCTCAAGCGTAACACACTCTTCAAGTGCTCTTCTTAACGTACCGGTCTTAAAGGGTCTTGCCTGCGCCTGAAGCTTTCCGACAAGGAAGCCCTGTATTCCCATCTTGCCAGCAATCGCCGCCGAAGCATTCCCATTCTCAGTAAGCTCCTTTACCATAAGAAGCTGGTTGAAATTGCGCGCTATCAGAAACATGATTCTCATAGGCGGCTCCTTGAGTGTGAGCAAATCATAGTACAGCTCAAGTGCCTTTTCCTGATTCTTCTGCGATATGGCAGTTATCATATCGAATATGCGGTTCGTGGTCTGTGTGGTGCACACCTCCTCCACATCCTCTGAGGTTATTCTCTCACGCCCCATCGTGTAACATATAAGCTTTTCAAACTCCCTTGATATGTTCTCCATGGAGTTGCCCGTCTTGGTAAGAAAAAGTCTGATTGTATCATCATTCATCACGCGGTTCTCTCTCTTTAGAAGTCCGACAACCCACTTGATTATGTCATTATCGCTCTGCTCATTAAGCTCACTTATATAGCCCTTTTCCTTGACCGCCTTATAGAGCCTGTTCCGCTTGTCAACCTCATTCTCTATGAACACAAGAACTGTTGTGTCCGGGAGGTTCTTTACAAGCTCCACAAGCATATCATCCGCCGACGTCTTGAAAAACTGGCTGTTCTCAATAACCACAAGCCTTCTGTCCGCAAAAAAAGGCATGGTATCAGCTATCTCCGCCACCGCCTTACTGTCAGGAGCCTTGCCCTCAAAATAAGAATAATTCATAGTATCTCCGTCAGGAACTATCGCTTTTTTCAGTCTGTCGCGGAGCCATTTTTTCAAATAGTCCTCACTGCCATACAAAAGATATACAGGCTTGAAGCTGCCTGATTTGATATCAGCCGTAATATTTCTCATTCAACTCACCAATTCATATTTTTAATATCTTGTCTTTGCGGGTGTTTTTCTGCTTTTTCAGATTTCTGTGCCCACATATTTACGCTTTTGCTTGTTTTCTATTTTTGTTTTCCGGCTTTTGTGGATATTTTTCTTCTATTTCACGCCTTTAGTATCTCCGAAAGATTCCTCTGTATACCCTCGGCAATCTCCGGCTTATTCATTGAATATACATGGATATTCTTGACACCATTTGCCATAAGGTCGATAATCTGGTCGGTCGCATAGGCTATACCCGCCTGCTTCATTGCCTCCTCCGAATCGCCAAACCTGTCGACAATGTTCTTGAAGCGCTCAGGCACATTACAGCCCGACAGCTTCACTGCATTCTTAACCTGTCCCTTCCTGGTAATCGGCATGATTCCGGGAATAATAGGAACAGTTATGCCTGCCTCCCTGAGCCTGTACATGAAATTGAAAAATATATTATTGTCAAAAAAAATCTGTGTTGTCAAGTACTCACAGCCCGCGTCAACCTTTCTCTTAAGCCCTAAAATATCCTCTTTCCTGTTAGCCGAATCAGGATGTACCTCAGGATAGCATGCACCTCCGACACAGAAATCACCGGTTTCCTTTATAAGCTTAACAAGCTCAGAGGCATGTGAAAAATCTGTAAACACTTCCCCCTCATAATTCTTCGGAATATCGCCTCTCAGGGCAAGAATGTTCTCAATTCCCGCACTCTTCAGCTCTGAGAGCGCCGCCTTAATTCCCTCTCTATTAGCGCATACGCAGGTAAGATGCGCTATGGTCGGAACATTATATTTCTCCTGAATTGCCTGCGCAAGCGCAATCGTATGCCCCTTGGTGCTTCCGCCGGCACCGTAAGTCACGCTCATGTAGCTCGGTGAAAGCCCCGCTATCCCGAAAGCCGCAGCCTCAACATTCGCAAAATCCGTATCCTTCTTAGGCGGAAAGACCTCGAATGACAGTGTGGGCTTTTCACCGTTTATTATGTCTCTTATCTTCATCTTGTACCTCGTATTTTTCTCATATATTATTTAATATAGCATTTTTCATAGGTACAGGCAAGCGGCAAATCAGCCTCTGTCATCCAATACTCCCCTCATTCTTTAGCCGCATAGTCCTAATTATTTCTTTCCTCAACGATAATCTCGATATCCTCAAGATGGAATTGCTGATCAGGCTCATAGACTACCCTTGCATTCACCACCACGTTATAAGGAATCATATCCTCATCGTACAATGATTTTCCATCACGTTTCACATATATGCGTCCTGCATTTACAAAATACCATATTCCATCCTGTTCATGAAAAGAATAATGTGAACCAAAATCAATTCCATCAAATGACTCATTATATTCCTTGTGTTCCTCAAAATGTCCTGACAAATCAACTGAAGCCACATCTTCACCATTCAATGTCATGGTGACAACATTTCCTGTATCATCAAGATAATAGCTCACAGCATTGTCCAAATCACCGCCCAAATCTGAATATTCCTTTATGCTGTAAAAATCCTCTTCACTATTTTCTTTAGCATAATCTGCTTCAATTATATAAAGTTCATCACCCGAAACACCTGTACCTGTATCCATATTTGACCAGATAGCATACTCGTATGCTCCGTCATTATCATAATCTCCATAATGAATCTGCGGCATAACCATGTGTGGTGACATCCAGTTAGTCCAGACAGGAATTACATGCTCACCATCCCTTATGACCATTGTTTCCCCTCCGTACATTCCATACAGCACAATGTCTGAATCTGCAACAGAGTCAAGAATAACATAGTTATCCGATACATCAAAAATTGTATCACCCATTTCCGAAACACCTGTCCAAATCTGTGTTACCTGTTTTAATCTATCTGCTGTAATCCCATCCATGTATTTATTAACCAGAACAATGCTCTCATATCCGGATGAATCTACATCATATTCATAAGCAGGCATCCATAATCCGTCTGTTTCACTATAATCCACCTCAATCGCTCTCCGGCTTCCATCATCAAGTGTATATTCCACCACCTTGCGCGAACCATCGAAAGCGGAATAGTAATTATAAACCACACTGGAGGTGTAATTAAACTCCAGCAATGCCTGTACCGAGCTTACCGGATCTTTTAATTTTTCATAAAGACCAGTATTTGCACTCTTAAGTTCTTCAGTCAACAAATCAAATACCCGGACTGCAGCTCCATTTTCATCTAATACCCATTTCCCCAGAAAATCTATTCTGTCCTGTGCACGTTCATATTGTTCGTACACAGTTAACGATAGTTTACTGTCATAATACTTAAGCTTTCCATCCCACGCCGCCAGTGCATCGGCAGAGCTTATATTGATACCACCTATGATATCATATACATCATTTTCCGAATACTCCTCCGAAAATCTTATATACCACACAATATCACTTTCAGCAGCGCTGTATATAACAACATAACCATTCTTCCAATTGTCATCATTATTCCCGGCGATGGAATATATGCTTCTTACAATATTTCCATTATATTCTTTATAGCTGTCACGGCTTCCTCTGAGATTCTCTATTTTCCATGTATAAAGTTCAGTGCTTTCCTTCTGTCTGCCATTGTCCGGGAGAAAGCGGTTGCCCGCTTCACTATAAGGAACAAGACTTACGCTCCTTGAATCCTCTGAGTTACTTATACTAAGTATATTGCCATCATAACTGCCTGTCCAACCATCATTTGCTTCATACGCTATATTCCAGCCTGCATATTCTATATGGTAAGCATACTGATTTTTCTCAAGTGTCAAATGGGCAGCATTTATAAACCTATCTGCAACCGTACGTGTTGCCCCTACAGGCAGTGTAAGTGTCCATACTGTACCACTTTGTGTTGAACCGAATATAATAAAGTATCCTTCTCCAGGCTCTTCCGACTCCGATACAGAGGCGGTCTCATCATATTTGTATATGCTTACTCCTACCTCACCGTCTATATATTCCTCAAGTGTCCCTTTATACTGCATTCCCCATTTCTGCAGCTTGTCACTGGTTCTTAGTTCACCATAGGTACCGGATAAAGATGACATTTGCAGACTCCGCAGGTATGCTTTTTCACCGAATTCGTCATATGCTATGTCAATGCCCTCCTCACTGTATGAAAAGCTGTAGCCCGGCATCGCCTCAAACCACACGCTCCAACCGTTATTATTTATAACTTCTGAGCCACCTTCCGCCACCGATTTTTCGCTATCCGGTTCCGCGCTAATGCTCTCATCGATATTTTTACCTGCAGCAGACTCATTATCCGGAGCACTGCTCTTAGGATTAGTCATAAAACATACCATAACGACAACACATGCGGCAACCGCTGCAAGCACAAGCCAGAAAGCAGGCTTTTTATAGTTAAGCACCGTCTTTATTCTGGTCTTGACGCTCACCTCCCCAAAGGCAAGCGGACATGCGCTTACCATTTTTTTCGGCGAACTGCAATTTAAAAGTGTCATGGCATACTGCTTTTTATATTCGATATCTTTATCCGCAATTACCCTCTCATCACATGCAAGCTCAATGTCCCTGCAAAGAAGTATATACGCCACCCAGCTCAGCGGATTGAACCAGTACACCGCAAGCAGTATAAAACCAAGCGGCTTCCACACGCAGTCCAGACGCTTTAAATGTGCCTTTTCATGCGCTATGACATAGCTTCTCTCCTCCTCTGTCAAGAGCGACGGTATGTATATCTTAGGTGAAAGTGTACCTAAAATAAACGGTGTGTCGATGTCATCGCATATATAGATATTTTCTCCATTGTTAAAAGCTGCTCCGGTCTTTCTTCTAAGCAGTATATATGAGCACACCGCATATAAAAGCAGAATCACACATCCTGCAGTCCATATAAATGCAAGCCTTCCCAGACTGATACCACCAAGCTTCCCCGCCAATATCGCAGTATAGCCCGGATTACCGGCTGCAGCCTTCTGATTGTCGGACGTGGCTACTCCGCTCAGATTATTGTCTGCATTATCAAGGTTACCTTCAAAATTTCCACCTGATATATCATTAAGCCCACCATTATTTACCCTGTCCGCAGTACCTCCTTGCATGTCATTTCCGCTTGAAATGTTTGGAATATTTCCGGACATATTGTTTTTGTCTGCGATATTCCCAGCCGCAATACCTCCATCCGAAACACTTCCGCCTGTAATATTTCCACCGGCTGTATTCCCGGCCGTAATATTTCCCGCAGCATTATCAATTTCATTATTCAGCTTTCCGGAAGCCATATCAGCATTGCCGCCGGCGGCACCTTCATTGTCCAAAGCTCCCCCGACAGCACCACTCATGTCCTGCAACCCTGCATTGACATTATCCGTTCCGGCATTTTCTAATTGATTTTCATAATCTGCAAATATGCCCTGCGTATCCGGAATCAGACTGAAACGGCTCTCAATCGCAAACGGACACACCAGTCTTATCGCAACCAGCGCCCACAGAAAGCATATTATCTTTCTTGGAACCTTTTTCAGAAATATTCTCAACACAACTATCGCAAGAATCAACCAGCTCGCGGATATGCTCATTTGAAGTATTTTGTAAAAAACATCAGCCATCTTAACCCCCGTTTCCCAGACATCAGCCTGCCTGAAAAGCACTCAATTTTCGTTGTCCTGTGTAAATGCAAATCGTTTTTGCCCTATTACCTGCTCTCATCAATAATTTTTTTGAGATAAGCTATATCATCCTTAGACAGCTTCTTTCGCGATGCGAATGCCGCTACAAATGACGGAAGTGAACCGCCATAATTCTCGTCAAGGAACTCCTCACCCTTCTTAAGCTGGAACTGTTCCTTGCTTATCAATGATGTCACCACGCCGTCTACATTCTGAAATATCTCCCTCTCGCAAAGCCTTTTTAATATCGTATACGTTGTCGACTTCTTCCACTGAAGTCTCTGCCCGCTGAGTTTTACAAGCTCACCTGAGGCAATCGGTTCATTTTCCCAGATGATGTCCGCAAACTTCATCTCGACCTCGCCCAGTCTGTACTCTGCCATACGTTCTCCTTTCCTGCTTCATTCTTTTTAGGTGTTTGCGAAACTCATTTCAACCAATAAACAGTTGTGCACTACACCGAGCTTCGCAATTACCTATTCATTCTTTTAGTCCGCTATATCAGCCCGTTTCATTGGTCTACACTTTGTAGTTCGTTTTTAGTCTACTACTTGTAGAGTTAATTGTCAATACAATTTATTATTTTTACAGTCTTTAATAAATAGTGGGTACGGATTGATATTTATAGCATTGTTTTGCAATTGGTTTAAAACAAAAAGGAGACCTTTAACCTTTAAAGTCTCCTTTGCCTGCCCTGCATATTGACACTAACTTTATACATTATTTCCCATGCTGTGTCACCGCTGTGCACGGCAGTCAATCACAGATAGAATACTCAAGCAGCTCATACTTCAGCCTGCTGTTCTCCTGTATTCCTTCCGGCAGGAGTGCTCTTGCGACAAGCTTTGGCTCTGCCTGTGCGTCATCCTCCCGCCTTAGATTTGCGTAATCTCCGTCAATGCTGTCTACAATGTAGAATATTGTTTCCATTTATATAGTCTCCTTTTCCTCTGACATTTGTTCTTCCAACAATTTTTTCAAAACTTCCTTACTTGGTAAAACCGTTTCATACTTACTTGCAAAAATCTGTGAATTATTTTCCGGCAAGGTCATCTCTACTACCGCATTATTTTTGTCCTTGCAAAGTACAATTCCAATTGTCGAATTTTCATCCGGCAATTTTACTTTTCTATCATAATAATGCACATACATCTGCATTTGTCCAATGTCCTGATGTTTTAATTCACCAATTTTAAGGTCAATTATCAATCCGCATAAGTTTCAGATAATGTGACCAACTCAGGAAAAACTTTCTTCCAGAATCCACTGTCGGCAGATTTTCGAATTGGTCAGACAATGTCTGACCAATTTTATCTGTCATATATACAAGATAAAATTGTCTCATCTGCTTAAGATTCGTCACAGAAAATCCTTTTCCATATTTTTCAATAAGATATTCCGAAAGACTCTTTAACAAATATTTCCCATAAGCAGCCCTGTTATCTCCATGTTGTTCTTCTTCAACAATCATTTTTCCAATTTCATAGTATGCATAGACCATTGACAAATTAACCGCCGTCTTGGCATTCTTTCTTGCTTTTGCGAGAACTTCTGAAACATTTTCAAAAAAATTCGAATCTATCAGCGCTATCTCTTTATCCATCACTACACCTCCCAGCTTATTTTTATTATATATTTTCACAATTTTTTATAATTATCACATTCTTATATACAAGCACCTTATTCTGTTCATTATACTATAATCACCAAACTCAATCAAGAAAGTTCACAGCTATATATTCACACCTCATTTTCCTCCGCAATACTCATAAACCTGCATTTCTGCACCGGAAGCCCTGATTTTCGCAACAACCGCCCCGCCTTCGTCCGTCCTAAGCACAAGCGCGCCGACATCCTCCAGGCGCTGTAGTGTTTCCTTATGCGGGTGTCCGTATGTATTTCTGGCGGCGCACGAAATGATTGCCGCCTGCGGCATAATAGAGGCAAGAAATTCTTCACTTGAGGAATACTTAGAGCCATGATGGCCAACCTTGAGAATCGACAGGCTGTCAACCCCACAGCGCCTCACCGCTTCCGCTGCATCGGCTTCCATCTTAGCGGTCATATCGCCTGTGAACAAAATGGAATTTCCTTTATATTGAAGAAGCAGCACAATCGAATTGTCATTCTCTGACTCGACCGCGCCGGTCTTAGAAGAACCTGTTTTATACGCTTCGCGGTCGACATTTACACTTGCATTAGAATGTCCAGGTTCATTGAGTGACACTATGCTGCATTCGCCAAATACATATTCCATTCCATACTCCGCGCACAGAATTTCCGTGCCTTTGTCTACCAAAGCCGTCGCAATATCTTCTATATCTTCTACATCATCTATATCCACAATCCCCTCCATCCTTGCATTGATTTCATCTGCTCCGGCATTATTCAGCCACGCCAAAGCACCTGCATATTTCGATATCCCATATCCGGATATACCATATTCTGATGTGTCACCTCCTAATGCCCCATACTCCACTGTTCCATATTCTAATGCCCCATACCCCACTGTTCCATATTCTGATATCCCATACTCCACTGCTCCATATTCTAATGCCCCATATTCTAATGCCCCATATTCTGATGCCCCATATTTTAACGCCCTTTCCTTCAATTCCAGATACTTAGAATAATCACTCCCATTCAGCACAAGATTATAAATATCCGGAATATAAGCATTACCGGATAACGCCTGAACCCAGCCATTCTCATGGTCGGCGTCACTGTGCGTCAAAAACAGGAAATCAAGCCTTCTCACACCCTTATATTTTAGAAACGGTTCAATCACTTTTTCATAGATATTCTTTGAAGAAGTACTTCCGCCATCGATAAACACATTGCCGCCGTTTGGAAGGCTGATAAATATTGCATCCCCCTGCCCGACATCTAAGAATGTCACCTCAAGACCACTGCGCCCCCTTGTCAAGAGAATTATGACTGCAATGACAAGCAGGCTCCTTAAAAATATATTCGCACCCATGACACATTTCCCAGCTTCCGGCTTCTCTGCTTCACATTTCCTTGCTGCACATTTCCTTGCGCCACCTTTCACTGCTTCGCGTCCCACCTCTCTGTGTTTCTTTACTTCGCATTCCACTTCTCCACATTTCCTTGCCGCTCTCTTTTCAATCCACATCACAACATGTTTTCTCTGTGAAAAAAGAAATAACAGAATATAGTACACCATCACCTGCCACAGCTCCGGTCTGCCTGCCACAAACACACTTCCCGGAAGCGAAAGCATAAGTTCACTGCCATATCGAAACAGGATAAGTATGTAATGTCCTGCGCCGGCAAAAAAACACCCCGCCGGTATACTTATAAGCCCCAACATTCCGCAGCCAAGCGCGGATATCATTATTAAACTCATCAATGGGACAACAAGAAGATTCAGAAACACAGAATAGACAGGTACTTCGTAGTAGAACCACAGAATGATGGGAAATGTCGCAAGCTGAATTGCTGCCGGTCCTGTAAGCCACTTTAGCCATTTTACGGAGAATCCATCTGTGACAACCGCCACACCCGCAATAGCCATAAACGACAGCAGGAAACCGGAATTGGCAATAACATACGGATTCTTCAATATAAGTATAATTGCGGACAATGACACAGCTGAAAGGATATCATACCTCCTGCCAAGCACCTGTGCATTCACCGCGCATACAAACATCACTATCGCGCGCGTCGCAGACACGGAATTACCTGTCATAACGCCGAACAATACAACGAATATTCCGCTTATAATCGCAGACATCGGACAGAGAAAACCTATTCTCCGCAACAGCTTGTACAGTCCCATGCCTATAAGCGATATGTGGAGTCCCGATATGGCAAGAATATGCCCTATTCCCGCCGCCGAAAAAAGCTCGCTTACAGTCGAATCCATGTCCGACCTGTCGCCTGTTACCATCGCCGCATACACCCCTGCGTCCGTCGCCGTGCAGCATTTACGATACACAGCCTTCAAGGAGGTCTTCAGGCTGTCTAGCCGGTAAACAATCCGGTTTTTCCCTCCTGCCACCGAGATAACTTCCGGGTCCTCAATATAATAGAGATATCCCAGCGATTTATAATACTGTCGCAGGTCGAATTGTCCCGGATTAGCTGCAGCAGCTGGAACAGGCAGCATGCTTTGTGAGGCTTCAAGTTCCACATTCGCCTCCACATAGTCTCCTCTTCGTGCCGACCAGCCATAAGATGTATTGTCCGATATCTCAAGGACAATATTGTTTACAAGCCGCCTGCCATTTATACAGCATTTTTTTAACATCAGCCTTTTTGAGTATGTCCCCTCCGACACCTTCTCAACCACCCCTGATATGCGAATCACACCACCGCCATATTCTGCTTTCTCCGCCGCAGGTAACTCTTCACTGAATAATTCTTCACTAAATATTTTATTGTCATAATTTTCATGGATATATGTTGTGATAAAACCAACCAGAAATAATAAGAGAAATAAGAATAGCTGAATATACAGGCTTCCATTGCAATTACGATTTTTTTCATCACCACAGCCTTTTTTATAGCCATAATCCTTATCATGGCTATAATTCTGCCCATAGCTATGGCTCTTTTCAAGGCTATAGCTACAGCCCCTTGTATAATTATGTTTATTACATTTATCAGCTTTATTACGCCCTGACAGCATTGGCAGTAACCAGATACCGCCAAGCGCTGCCGCCGGCAATAACACCGGCGGCAGGGGCGCATGCATTAGTCCAGTCAGAACTCCCGCCACCGTAAATACAAGTGCCGGAACCATTGGTCTTTTAATTTTTCGATGTCTCAATAATATCCAGGCTCCTCTCCAAAGGCTGTGACAAATCTATTGTATCCCTGAAAATGATATTGGTACTGCTCTTTACCGAAATCTGGACCTTGTTGACATTAGAAAGCTCACAGAGTGAATTTACAATCGAGTATACGGTCACAGCCGGCGATACAGGCAGTATCTCATCTGTCAAAACGGAATCGAAATCCACATAGCATATTCCGTCCTTCGTCTTAACACCCAGAAGTGTGAGTGTTGCCGGAACCGTTCTAATGTGATTTTCCTCACCAGGTCCCTTGATAAGCTGTTCTATGATAACACGTTCGACGGAGGCCTCCTTGCCATAGCCTATAGTTATCCGCTCCGGAGCAAGCTTATCCGAATCGGCATTGCCATAGTATATCGACAAATCAACCCATGTCCTGTATGCTCCTGAGCCTATGTCATCAATAAAATCTGAGGCCAGCATAATTCCCACCGGATTTCCGATTGCATCCTGAAGCGGTTGTTCATTCACATAAAAGCTGACATACTTAATCCCCTGCAGCTGTGTCATGGTCTTGACATACGAAGCCCTGAACATAACCTCATCCTCGACAGAAAGCTGACTGTAGCTATCGGTAAAATATACCGACAATACCTCATCACTGAGTCTGGTATCTACAATAGTAATATCCCTCCGCACTGTACTTGTATGCTTTCTGCCATCCTCCGGATTCTGCATGACCTCCCATAGTTCATGAGCCTGCTTTATCGGATCATCCTCCACTTTTGCAGTGTATACCTCAGATGTCAGAGCCTGCCCGGTCTCGTCAAGATAATAAACAAGATATTGATTTTCACCAAGCTCTTCCACATCATTTTCAGCACCTTTACCTGCATCAGAACATGCACTAAGTGCATACATCCAGATAACCAGCGCGCCGGCAATGACTGCCAATAAAAATTTATGTTTACGTGAAATTGTTTTCATTGCATTCCTCGTCTTTATGATTTCTTTGCCTGAGTAAGCGGTATCCGCACCGTAAACGTACTTCCCTCACCTTCCTTGCTGTATACCCTGACGGCACCCTTATGCATAAGCACCACCGTCTTTGTTATTGCAAGACCAAGTCCCGTTCCTCCTGTCTGGCGTGAACGTGCCTTATCAACACGATAAAACCTCTCAAATATCTTATCTCTGCAATTATCAGGGATTCCGATACCAGAATCGGCAACTGTCAGATAAAAGAACTTATGGTCTGCATTTACTGAAACTCTCACCCAGCCATTAGCAACATTATATTTTATTCCATTTTCGACAAGATTGGTTACAACCTGAGTAATTTTCACCTCGTCAATCTCTGCCACAACAGGTCTGAAGCTCTCAAGCACAAGTTCAATATTCTTCTCCTCGGCTATAGGCTTAAGTCTCTTTAGGACATGCTCAACAAGTTCGTTTATATTCTGCGGTGCAAGATTAAGTCCCGCTGCCGTCTTATCCATGCGAACAAGGGAAAGAAGGTCATTGATTATCTGACTCTCCCTGTCAATCTCCTCAACAATATCGTGCATGAATTCCTTATATAGTTCATTCGGAACATCCTGCTGCGTATTAAGTGAATCGGCAAGCACCTTTATCGAGGTTATCGGCGTCTTAAGCTCATGTGAAACATTGGAAACGAACTCCTGCCTTGAATCATCAAGTGTTTTCAGCCTTTCAAGCAGCTTATTCACCTCCGTTGATATAAGACACACCTCGCCAAGACCCTTATCTTCATCAAGTCTTTTATCCATATATCCGCTTGTCATTCCATGTATTGCCTCTGCAAGTTTTATGAAAGGCCTGCTTATTCCAAACGCATACGCAAGTGCCACAAGCACCATGATGGTAAATGTTACGTCTATAGCCGATGTAATAAAGCGTTCGATATATCTTACGTTCTCCCTTATGGATGTATCAGGCACAGCGAACATAAGAACTCCTATTATATTATTTCCATCAGAGGCATATATCGGCTGCGTTATCTCTATTATTCCGTATTTGCTGTCATAGCTGCTGGTTACTATACCATGAAAAGCCTGATTTACTTCGTAGGACACAAGAGTCTTATTTTCCTGATCAACATAAGTATCCTTAACCACATTATAGTTAGACGCAACTACTACAATACGTCCGGAATACATATAGGAAAGCTGCTCGACCTGCGCATTGATTCTGTCATCATACTGTCTGTCAAAATATCCACTCTTGCCGATATCGGCTGATAAGATATTACCTGTATTAAGAAGCTTCGTTTCCAGCTGTTTTATCTGTCTTTCAAGGAAGCTGTTTACGACTATTCCCCTTACAGCAAGAAGCGGGACTACGGAAGCTGCAAGTATCATAATCACTGCCGTGAACCGTATGCTTACTATGTGCTTTCCTATTGTCCTCAGCATAGACAAAAGTTTATTTTTCATATCATATCCTTTTATTTGCGACTGTTTTCTATTCACTGCTTAAAGAAATAACCCATCCCCCACTTAGTGTGGACATACTCCGGCTCACTCGGATTAGACTCAATCTTCTCTCTGAGTCTCCTTATATGCACATCAACTGTCCTGGCATCTCCCGGATAGTCATATCCCCAGATAAGGCTCAGAAGCATCTCCCTGCCGTATACCTTATTCGGATTGGTCACTAAAAGCTCAAGGACATCATACTCCTTGGTTGTAAGACTGATTTCCTTTCCCTTTATATACACATGTCTGTTATTCCTGTCCATGACCATATTTCCCGCCACAATACGTGTCGACGGATCAGCTGTGGCAATATGCCTGTTTCTTCTCTTAATCGCCTTGATTCGTGCCTTTACCTCAAGTATATTAAACGGCTTGGTCATATAATCATCCGCACCATAATCAAGACCAAGTATCTTATCCATATCCTCACTCTTTGCCGTTATCATTATAATCGGAACATCCGAAAACTCTCTCACCTGCTGGCACACAGTATAACCATCCATCTCAGGCAGCATGACATCAAGCAGAATAATATCGTAATTATTAGCCTTTATAAGGTCTAATGCCTCCCTTCCGTCATAAGCACACGATACCTCCATGCCATCCTGCTCCAGGCTGTATTTTATCCCCTTTACAATGAGCTTTTCATCATCGACTACCAATACCTTATCCGCCATTTTTCCCCTTTCAGCCACTCTTCAAGCAATGTATTTTAATTAACACAAATGTATTCTCTTATTTTGGAAAAAGCACTCTCCTTGATTCCGCCCACACACATAATATCCTCGATACATGTAAAAAAACCATTGGTATTACGGTAATCAATAATTGCCTCTGCGCGTGATTTTCCTATCCCCGGAAGTGTCATCAGAGCTTCCGCATCAGCGCTGTTTATATTGACCATTGAACTTCTATTATCTGAATTTTCCTGTTGATATGAAATACTTCCCTTGTCCTCATACTCCTCGTAATCAGGAATATACAGCTTCTGTCCGTCATATACATGCTCAGCAAGATTCACAGCCTCAAGACAGCCGTTGTCTGTGACACCGCCCGCCTTATCTATCAGCTCATATACTCTTGAATCCTCATAAGCCTCGTATACTCCCGGATTTACTACGTTTCCACATACATATACGAATATAGTCTTAAGTGTTTCCGCTATATATGTCTCCTCCGCATGAGTATCCGATGAGCCAGCCGAGGTTACTTCTTCATACTGTTCACTCTCCGTATGCTGCCCTATGGTATAGGTTTCACCCTTTTTTGATGTACATGAGTATAGAAAGCCACATGCCACAATAGAAAACACACCTGCCACATAAATAAAAACCTTATAAAATCTTTTTTTTGCCATCTTCTCTCCTTATGTCTGTCTCATAAGGTCCCTCTATTTCAGGAAAGATAACCTGCCTTTTTATTGTAACCAAAAAACCCGGCTATTGCAACCGGGTTTTCAACATTTCCAACTCTATTTTTCATCTATTATTCTTCACTGCCGGACTCACTATCTGTTCCGCCGTCAGACTGCCAGTTCTTATAAAGGTAATCGCGCACATTAGAAAGGCTCTGCACATCCCCTGTCCCTTCCGCAAGCTGGTGCATTGTAATTTCAAGCAGCGCATAAAATTCATCGCTGTACATAAGCTTAAGCTTAGGAACAGACTTGTCGTAGGATTCGTATATCCTGTCAAGATTCTCGTCCTCATTGTCTATTCTCCTGCATGAAGGCACACCCGCTGTCTCATATAATTTTCCTGCACCGGTATATGTGAGGAACTTTGCAAAGCTCTCCACAACCGCTATATCATCAGAAAAAGGATTGACCGCCACCACAGTTGTAACAGACAGCGGTGCACTCTTTACCTCTTCACTCATATCCGGGAAAGCTGCCACTCCGACATTTAACCCATCCTGAACCTTCGCCCTCTGATACATCTGTACATCGCCGATGGTGAACACAATGGAACCCTGTTCAAAATCATTGATACATGAATAGTAGTCCACACTGTTAATATCAATGTAAAAATATTCAATAAGCTGCTTATATAATTCCGCCGCTTTTGTGAGGTCGGTTGTAATATTGAATATATTTGTCTTGTCGTCTCCAGCTTTTCCGCCTATATCAAGGTACGCTCCCAGATATCCATAATTATAAAAAATATCCTTAAGGTCACATGTAAAAACAGAACTTATGCTGCTGCCTGCCGGAACCTCAAGATTTTCCGCAAAAAGCTTGATTGCCTCAAAATTACTCATATCAGCATCCTGCACATAATCCCTGTTATAGATAAGAAAACTCGTATCATAGCTTAACGGATAAGCGATAAGCTTATCATTATATGTGCAGGCATTGAGTGCAGTCTGACTATAGTTATACACATTATATATGTCCGTAAGACGGTTTTCGGAGGCAATACCGGCAAGCTTGACCTGCTCTAAATTGTCATTGTCAACCAGGTACAAATCCACCTTTCCCGGTTTTACCGCTTCTGAGGTAAGTGTGGACATATAATCTGTCTCAGGTATATATTCAATATTGATATGGACATTTTTATTGGCATTCTCATACTGTGCGGCACACATACTCAGATAATCCGAATATATCTCATCGCTGTACCATAAATTGATGTCAACCTGCCTGTCCTCCTCCATACTCCCGGCAGTTGTCTCCTCCGATGCTGTCTCATCCTCGACATACTGAATCCTGCAGCCGGATATACCTGCCATAACAAGTGCTCCACACATAGCTGCACCTATAAATCTTTTTAAAACAGAACCTGATCTCATATATAAAATATAACCTTTCAATTATTACTATGAGGCGGTCTTATACACATTTCTCCAGAATATCAATCATCTCATCCACATTCTGCTTAGTAATAATAAGCGGCGGTACAAATCTGAGGGTATTAAGTCCCGCACTGATAACTATAAGCCCATGCTCTCTCGCAGCCCTTACAACATTTCCAACCGGAAGTTCATCCTTAAACTGCATACCGCACATAAGACCAAGCCCTCTTACCGCCTTGACACTGCTGTGCCTGCCGGCAAAGTCCTTAAGCCTTTCCATAAGATAAGGTGCCACCTCATTCACATGTCCTATAATATCATTTTCCGCAAATAAGTCAAATACCTTTGACGCAGCAGCAGTTGCAAGAGGGTTTCCACCGTAGGTTGTTCCATGATCACCGGGAACTAAAACCTTATCGCATTTGCTTCCTGCCACAAATGCTCCTACAGGTATTCCGCAGCCTAACGCCTTGGCAGATGTCACCACATCCGGCATAACACCGTACTGCTGGTATGCGAACATTGAGCCTGTTCTTCCCATGCCGCACTGAATCTCGTCAAGTATGAGAAGCATGTCATTCTCATCGCACAGCTTTCTAAGTCCCTCCAGAAATTCCTTATCGGCAGGAAAAATTCCGCCTTCACCCTGAACAGTCTCACATATTATCGCACAGGTCTTTTTATTCACAAGAGCCTTCACGCTCTCAAGATTATTGTACTCAGCGAAACGTATTCCCGGAATAAGAGGTCCGAACGCCTCCCTGTAATGCGCATTTCCGGTCACGGACAGTGCTCCCATGCTCCTTCCGTGGAACGAATGCTCCATGGCAATTATCTCATGGTCCGTACTGTTGTCACGAAGATATGCGTATTTTTTTGCAAGCTTTAACGCCCCCTCTATAGCCTCCGTTCCGCTGTTGGCAAAGAATGCCTTGCTAAGCCCCGTTGCCCTGACAAGCTTCTGTGCGGCTTCAGCAAGCGGTTCACTGTAGTAAAGGTTGGAAATGTGCACAACCTTATCAATCTGTGCCTTAAGTGCCTCATTATAATCCTTATAATTATAACCAAGTGCATATACGGCTATACCTGCCGCGAAATCAAGGTACTTATTTCCCTCCACATCATACAGATACACTCCGTCACCGTGGTCAAGCACCAAATCAGCCCTGTTGTATGTATGGATAAGATTCTCTTCGGCTTTGTTTATAATATTATTTGTCTTTGTCTCCATCATAAAACCTCTCTGCATTTCTGTCTATTATTGCCGTCCCAACACCCTTGTCCGTGAAAATCTCAAGAAGCAGGCAATGCGGAATACGTCCGTCCATGATATGTACCCTTGATACACCATTCTCAATCGCATCAATGCAGTTATTGAGCTTAGGAAGCATACCTCCGCCGATATTTCCATTCCCTATAAGCTCTTCGGCCTCTGTAAGGCTAAGCTCTGAAATAAGTGACTCAGGGTCATCTGCAATTCTTCTCACACCTTCAATATCTGTGAGGAAAGCTAACTTCTCAGCCTTTACTGCCTTAGCTATGGCACATGCGGCATCATCAGCATTGATATTGTAGGTATTATAGTCATCATCAATTCCTATAGGACATATAATCGGGATAAAATCATTTTCAAGGAGCGTATTTATAAGCGATGGGTCAACCTTAGTGACCTCGCCGACAAAGCCGATGTCCTGTCCGCCCGACAGCTTCCTGCTCACATGTATTGTGGCTCCGTCCTTTCCGCTTATTCCCGCCGCCTTCACGCCAAGCTGCTCGACAAGGTTTACAAGGCTCTTATTGACTCTGTTTAATACCATCTCGGCAATCTCCATCGTCGGCTCATCCGTAACCCTGAGTCCGTTCACGAACTTCGGCTCCATGCCGGATTTGGCAACCCAACGGCTTATCTCCTTACCTCCGCCATGTACGATAATCGGCTTGAAACCGACAAGCTTTAAAAGAACCACATCCTCAATGACCTTCTTTTTAAGCTCCTCATCAACCATAGCACTTCCACCGTATTTTACCACAATAACCTTGCGGTTAAATTTCTGAATATAAGGCAATGCCTCTATGAGGACATTAGCCTTTGCCATCTCATTGTCATAATTACGCATTTTCAATCTCCCAATTCAGTTTTTTATGAATAGCTTCGTCAACTGTTCAGCTTCTGTAATCAGCATTTATTGACACATATTCATGTGTGAGGTCGCAGCCGTAAGCTGTTGCCGACTCAGTTCCCTGCTTTACATCGGCGATTGCGATTACATGCTCCTTGGAAAGAATCTCAGTTGCCTTCTCCTCGCTGTAATCCGTCGCCTTGCCGTTCTCAACAATTTTTAACTCTCCTGCCTCACTCTTGAACCATATATCAACCTTCTCCGGGTCAAAATCAACACCCGAATAGCCCATTGCGCAGAGTATTCTCCCCCAGTTCGCATCATGTCCGTAGATTGCAGCCTTGGTAAGACTGGAGGTGATGACAGACTTTGCAAGCACCTTCGCGTCCGCCTTGGTCTTTACATTCTTCATCTGCACCTCAAAAAGACAGGTAGCTCCCTCTCCGTCACCCGCTATCTTCTTTGAAAGCTCACACAGGATGTAGAAAAGCGCATCGTAAAACTCTTTATATCCTGTGCTGCTCTCATTCTCGATTTTCCTATTACCCGCCATTCCATTTGCAATAAGGAGAACCGAATCGTTGGTCGATGTATCTCCGTCAACCGAAATCATGTTAAAGGTATCATCAACTATTGAGCGCAGCATCGTCTGTAAAAGCTTCTCATCAACAGCCGCATCCGAGGTGATAAAGCAGAGCATTGTCGCCATATTCGGATGTATCATTCCTGAGCCCTTACACATTCCGCCTATATGTACAGGAACACCATCCACCTCAAACTCAACGGCAGCCTGCTTTGACTTAGTATCCGTTGTCATAATAGCCTCCGCAGCCAGTGCTGCATCTGCCGCTGCCGCCCCAAGCTGTCCCGGAAGCTGCTTTATTCCATTTCCTATAATATCCATAGGAAGCTGCTTTCCGATAACTCCCGTGCTCGCAACAAGCACAGCGTCCTCACTTATTCCAAGCTCCGCCGCTGTCTGCGCTGCCATCAGGCGGCACTTCTCATAGCCTTCATCACCTGTACAGGCATTCGCGATACCGCTGTTCACCACGATTGCCTGTGCACTCTCAGACTCGAACACAACCTTCTTGTCCCACTTTACCGGAGCCGCACACACTCTGTTGGTTGTAAAAGTTCCCGCCTTGACACAAGGTGCCTCTGAAAATACAAGTGCCATATCCTTCTTGACATTATTCTTAATTCCGGCATTAAGACCTGTCGCCTTAAAACCCTTCGCAGCACATACGCCGCCTTCAATGCACTTCATATACTTATCCTCCTGATTCTATATTTATGGTATTGAGGGTCAAAAGACATTCTTGCCCTCATTTGATATCCGGGAATTTTTCCGCCGTAAAGCAGCCCCGCAGGCCTGAAGCACTATACTGCTATGGGAACACCGGTGCTCCCATAAGCCCTTCCTTCTCATCGAAGCCGAACATTATGTTCATATTCTGTATTGCCTGTCCTGCAGCACCCTTAACAAGATTATCTATAGCTCCCATCATAATCACACGGCCTGTACGCGGTTCAACCTTATAGCCGATATCCACAAAGTTACTTCCCTCAACCCAGCGTGTCTCCGGATATACATCCTTGTCAAGCAGCCTTATAAAGTATTCATCTGCATAATGCTTCTCATAAGCACTGCGTATCATCTCATCTGTGACCCCATCCTTCAAATCAGCGTATGCAGTCACCAGTATTCCCCTGTTCATCGGAACAAGATGTGGTGTGAAAATAAGCTTAACCTCCTCACCTGCCGCATAAGAAAGCTGCTCTTCAATCTCCGGTGTATGTCTATGTGTCCCGACACCGTAAGCCTTAATGCTCTCATTAACCTCACAGTACAGATTGGCTACCTTTGCGCCTCTGCCCGCGCCTGAGGTTCCGGACTTGGCGTCAATTATGATGGACTGTGGCTTTATAAGCCCTTCCTTCACAAGCGGATATATTGTTAAAATTGAACAGGTTGTATAACAGCCCGGATTTGCAAGAATCCTCGTATTCTTTATCCTGTCACGATTCAGCTCACACAGTCCGTACACAGCCTCAGCTATATACTGTGGTGCCGCATGTTCAAGCTTATACCATTCCTCATACACCTTGACGTCCTTCAGTCTGAAATCAGCACTTAAATCTATTACCTTTACCTTAGACAAAATATCATCATTCACAAGGGAGGCGCATAATCCCTGAGGTGTAGCCGTGAATATCACATCAACCTGTGAAGCTAACTCCTCCATATTGTCATCCCGGCATACATCATCGACAAGCTTAAACATGTTCTGATAAACCTGTGAATACTTCTTATCTATATAGCTTCTCGAGCCATACCATACAATCCGGACATCCTTGTGTCCAAGCAGCAGCCTTACGAGTTCATTTCCCGCATAACCTGTAGAACCGATAATACCAACCTTCACCATAGCGCACATCTCCTGTTTAATCTTATACAGAGATAAAATCTCTGTTTATTCCTATCTTATTATTCATGCTTTCAAAAGTCCATACCTAATTTATATATATCCGTATTCAAAAGCTATCTTCTCTGATTTTTTTCAAAGCAGCTTTCCTGAATATATTTCCGCATATATATTTTCCTGCTTCTTCCAGCTTGATTTTTTATAAATATACATCATTTATGAATATTATGCAACAAAAAATTGAAAAAAACAGGATAAACTCTTGCATATAATGTATTTTTGATGTATATTTATTTCAGTGTTTGCAACAAGGCGTATACAGACGCACAGGACGCATACATAAGTAATCCAATCAGGAGGAATATTAATATGAAAGACAAAGTTATTCTCGCGTATTCCGGCGGTCTTGATACCACCGCAATCATCCCTTGGCTTAAGGAAAACTATAATTATGATGTAGTATGCTGCTGCATAGATGTCGGCCAGGAAAGTGAGCTTGACGGTCTCGAGGAGAGAGCTAAGCTCTCCGGCGCTGAGAAATTATACATTCTTGATGTCGTTGACGAATTCGTGGATGACTATATCTTACCTACAGTTATGGCTGATGCCGTATACGAGCACAAGTACCTTCTCGGTACATCATTTGCGCGCCCGCTCATCGCTAAGAAGCTTGTTGAGATTGCCCGCAAGGAGAACGCTGTCGCAATCTGCCACGGTGCAACAGGCAAGGGTAATGATCAGGTTCGTTTTGAGCTTTCAATCAAGGCTCTGGCACCTGATATCAAGATTATCGCTCCTTGGAGATGCAACGAGACATGGAAGATGCAGTCACGTCAGGATGAGATTGATTACTGCAAGGCTCATGGTATAGACCTTCCATTCTCAGCAGACAACAGCTACAGCCGCGACCGCAATATCTGGCACATCAGCCATGAAGGTCTTGAGCTTGAGGACCCTGCCAACGAGCCTAACTATGACCATCTTCTTGTGCTTGGAGTATCACCTGAGAAGGCTCCTGATGAAGCTGAGTATGTATCCCTCACATTCGAGAAGGGCCGCCCTGTTGCAATTAACGGAGAGAAGATGAAGGCTTCCGATATTTTAAGAAAGTTAAACAAGCTTGGCGGAAAGCACGGTATCGGAATCGTTGATATCGTTGAGAACCGTGTTGTCGGCATGAAGAGCCGTGGCGTGTATGAGACACCGGGCGGAACAATCCTTATGGCAGCTCATGAGCAGCTTGAAGAGCTCATCCTTGACCGTGACAGCCTTTCCTTTAAGAAAGGAATCTCCGAGAAGTTCGCCAACATCGTATACGAAGGAAAGTGGTTCACACCTCTTCGCGAGGCATGCCAGGCATTCGTAGAGTCTCTTGACGAGAAGGTTACAGGTGAGGTTAAGATGAAGCTCTATAAGGGCAACATCATCAAGGCAGGCACAACAAGCCCTAACTCACTTTACAGTGAGACACTTGCAAGCTTCACAACAGGTGAGCTCTATGACCACCATGACGCTGAGGGCTTTATCAACCTCTTCGGTCTTTCAATGAAAGTTCGTGCCATGTTAGAGGAGAAGAAGTAATGAAAACTATCGATATTGTTGTACCATGCTATAACGAACAGGAAGTTATCGCAGCTTACTACGAGGAAACCTCCAAGCATGTGGCAGCTATCAATAATTACTCTTTCAGATACATTTTTGTAAATGACGGGAGCAGGGATAACACCCTGCTCCTGCTAAAGGGACTTGCCGCAGACCATGATGATGTACGGTACGTCTCTTTTTCGCGTAATTTTGGTAAGGAAGCCGCCATGTTTGCGGGACTAAAAAATACAACCGCGGACTATGTCATCGTGATGGACGCAGATCTTCAGCACCCTCCCGCACTTTTCCCAAAGCTTATCGAAGGAATTGAAGAAGGGCATGACTGTTGTGCTGCCTACAGAACAACCCGCACAGGTGAAAAGAAAATCAGAAGCTTTTTTTCACAGTCATTCTATAAGCTTAACAACAAGCTGACCAACACAAAAATGCCTTATGGTGCGGTAGATTATCGTATCATGTCAAGACAGATGGTCAACAGCCTCGTGGAGCTTCCTGAAAAAGAACGCTTTTCCAAGGGTCTGTTCTGCTGGGTCGGTTTCGACACTAAATGGATTCCTTACGAAAATGTTGAGCGCACCCTCGGAACAACCAAATGGAAGTTTTCCGGTCTTGTTAAATATGCGATGGACGCAATCATCTCATTTTCCGTTGCCCCTCTGCGCATGCTCTCCGTCATAGGTGCAACAATCAGTTCACTTGCACTTTTATACGGATTTTATCTTCTTATAAAGACACTGGTGTTCGGAAAAGATTTACCGGGCTATGCCTCCACCATCATAATACTGCTCTTCCTCGGCGGAATTATAGAGCTTAGTATAGGTATCATAGGTGAATATCTGGCAAGAATCTTTACAGAGGTGAAGCAGCGCCCTATTTATATAGAAAAGGAAAGCAACATAAATAAAGATAAGGAAAAAGACATTAGTAATGAAAAATCTGATAAATAAGCTTATAGAGAAATTTTTTACCCGTGAAGTTATTAGTTACCTTATTTTCGGCGTGTTGACAACCGTTGTAAATTTTGTATTCTACTGGCTGTTTACTGAGGTTTTTGCGGTATACTATATCACCTCTAACGTAATTGCATGGGTTTTTGCGGTAGTTTTTGCATATATAACCAACAAATTATTTGTATTCGAGAGCAAAAGCTGGGAGCCTGCCCTCGTTTTCAAGGAAGTCATTTCCTTCGGAGCAGCGAGAATCATCTCCCTGCTTTTTGAGACAGGCTTTCTGGCGCTCACCGTAGAAATAATAGGAGTACCTGAGCTTATAGCTAAGGTAATTGCAGCAGTTTTCGTGGTAATCATAAACTACGTTGCCAGCAAATTATTTATATTTAAGAAGAAAAAATAGGGGTTATTTTTGACATGAGATTCAAAGAAAAAAAAGCAATACATCCAATGTATTTCATTTCTTTTTTCCTTCCGCTGATTATCATGATTGCAATTTTTGCAGTCCGCGGAATATATCCTTTCGGAGACAATGTATATCTGCGTTCAGACATGTACCACCAGTACTGTCCGTTCTTTTCGGAGCTGTGGGACAAGATACGCAACGGCGGCAGTCTTTTTTATTCCTGGGAGATAGGACTGGGTTCTAATTTTTCCGCTTTATATGGTTATTATCTTTCCAGCCCGCTCAACTGGTTTGTGGGATTTTTTCCTCACAGCTTCATAATTGAGCTGATGAACATAATTATTCTTATCAAACTTGCTCTCGCCTCGACAACCTTTACCTATTATATTGCAAAGCGCTTCAACGTGCGCAATATAACGGTATCAATTTTTGGTATGTTTTATGCTCTTTCAGGCTTCACGGCAGCATTCAGCTGGAATCTCATGTGGTTCGACTGCATGCTTCTGCTCCCACTGGTGCTGTTAGGGCTTGAAAGTCTTATAAAAGAAGATAAGGGTCTGATGTACTCAATCACGCTCGGACTTACAATACTGTCCAACTACTATATTGCCATCATGGTATGCATAAGTGTTGTTTTCTATTTTTTTGTGCTGCTTGTGACAATGCCTGTTCCTGAGAAAAAAACAGTATATCTTCAGAAAATTGGTTACTTTACAATATTTTCACTGCTTGCAGGTGCCATGTCCGCCGTTATACTGCTTCCTGAGCTCTATGCTCTCGGACTCACAGCCTCAAGCGACATAAGCTTTCCAAAGACACTTACCCAGTATTTTTCAGTTGTTACTGTCCTCAACAGACAGCTTGCAAATACAGAAGTGTGCATAGGTCTTGAACATCTTCCAAACATATATTGCGGTGTGGCTGTATTCCTGCTCTACCCGCTATATATTTTTAACAGGAAAATAAGCGCCCGCGAAAAGATTGCAAAATCCGTTCTGCTCTTTGTATTCATATTTGCGTTCAGCTTCAATATACCGAATTTTATATGGCATGGCTTCCACTACCCGAATTCACTTCCGGCAAGGCAGTCATTTGTCTACATCTTCATACTGCTCACCATGTGCTTCGACGCATACAAGGATATGAAGGACTACAGTACAAGCCAGCTTGCAAAGGCATTCGGATTATTTTTAATCTACCTTCTGTGGCTCGACCACAGCGGCGGGGATAACGACCCTGAATATGGCATTCTGTTTGTGAATGCGTTTTTCATGCTGTTGTATGTGATTGTGGCACTTCTCTACCAGAAGGATAAGCTCAAGATACACTTTATCGTCTTTCTTCTGTTCTGTGTAAGCTGCATAGAATGTACGATGAACATGGAGGAAACCGGCTACAGCACCACAGGGCGAAGCGCATATTTCAAGGACTATGACTCTGTAAAGACCCTCACCACGGAGCTTTCCGAATCCGACGATACCTTCTACCGTATCGCCAAGGCTTTCGGCTACCGCTCAAAAAACGATGCCGCATGGCATAATTTCAACAGTGCAAGTACCTTCTCGTCCACCGCTTATGCCGGTGTGACAGAGCTGTTCGGAAGACTCGGGCTTGAACATTCCATGAATGCCTACGCAGACCATGGTGCTACCTCTCTTGTATACTCAATGTTCGACATCAAATATATTTTGAGCAACAAGGAGCTTACAGATACCACAACGCTGGAGCTTGTCGGCACAGCTGACGATGAGTACTTATATCATGCAAAGTACACTCTTCCTCTCGGCTACATGGTAAGCTCAACCATAAATGATGACTGGAATTACAAAAACAGCAATCCTTTCTCGGTACAAAATGATTTTGTACAGGAGAATACAGGCATTAGCTCTCTCTTTACAACAATAGATTTCAATAATAACGATAAGGGCGGAATAACAATTGATGTTGAAAAGGATGAGCATGTCTATGTATATATTGGTAATAAATCAGTAAAGACAGCCAAGGTTACCATAGACGAGAGCAATGAGAACTTCGCCGGTATCAACCACGGCAGAATAATTGACCTTGGCTGGCAGACTGCCGGAACACTTATCAAAATAGCGGACAAGGATGGCGAAGAAGCCCTCAATGCATACGTCTACACCATGAACGCGGACAAATTTATTGAGGCTTACAATATCTTAAATACACAGGGACTTGACGTTACAGCCTATTCCGATACTAAAATTTCCGGAACAATACATGTAAATGAAGCCGGAATACTGATGCTGTCAATTCCTTATGATCCTAGCTGGACACTAAAGGTAAATGGAGTTAAAACGGAAATCACTGAAATTGCAGAGGCTCTCATCGGCGTTGAGCTCGAACCGGGTGACTACACGATTGAGCTCTCATTCACACCGCGTGGCTTCAAGCCCGGCATAATGATTACATTTACATCTGTTGTAATACTCTTCATCATATACTGCTTCTACAGAAAGGAAGCCGGCAAGAAATTTCTTCCTTTTACAAAGGCGAAGGGGATTCCGGATAATAGTTCCGAAAGCACAGCCAAAGCGGCAGCCGACAGTGACAGTTCTATTTCATGTACTAACGCTGTTACAAATGACAATTCTATTGCTGATAATAACGCTGTAACAGATAACGGCTCTGCTGCAGGCAATGATGTTCCGGCATATGACACATCTTCGGATATAACAGACAAAAAAATATAAATTACTCTATGGAGGACACAACCATGAAGCTCTGGGGCGGACGTTTCACAAAGGAAACCAATCAGTTAGTAAACAATTTCAACGCATCTCTTCCCTTCGACAGGAGATTCTATAAGCAGGACATTGAGGGAAGCATCGCACATGTGACAATGCTTGCAAAGCAGGGAATATTGTCAAATGAGGACAAGGAGGCAATCATAGCCGGACTCACCTCAATCCGCAATGATATAGACAGTGGTGCCTTACAGTTCGATGACGAAGCGGAGGACATCCACAGCTTCGTTGAGGCTGAGCTTATATCCCGTATCGGTGACGCCGGAAAACGCCTGCATACAGGAAGAAGCCGCAACGACCAGGTCGCACTTGATATGAGACTCTACACACGCGATGAGCTTACACAGACCGATGAGCTTTTAAAGGGTCTTTTAAAGGTGATTCTCAGAATCATGAAAGAAAACACTGAAACCTACATGCCGGGCTTTACACATCTTCAGAAAGCCCAGCCTATCACCGTGGCACACCATTTCGGCGCATATTTTGAAATGTTCTCAAGAGACAGAGGACGCATCGCTGATATTTACAAGAGAATGAACTACTGCCCTCTCGGTGCAGGGGCTCTCGCCGGAACCACCTATCCTCTTGACCGTGAATACACAGCCTCTCTTCTCGGCTTTACAGGTGCGACAGCCAACAGCATTGACTCTGTTTCCGACCGTGACTATTTAATTGAATTTTTAAGCGCCATGTCGACAATCATGATGCATTTAAGCCGTTTTTCAGAGGAAATCATAATCTGGAACTCCAACGAATACCGCTTTATAGAGCTTGATGACGCTTACAGCACCGGCAGCTCCATAATGCCGCAGAAAAAGAACCCGGACATTGCAGAGCTTGTCCGTGGAAAGACCGGGCGCGTGTATGGTGCTCTCATGTCATTACTCACAACCATGAAAGGGCTGCCTCTCGCCTACAACAAGGACATGCAGGAGGACAAGGAGCTCACCTTCGACGCAATCGACACCACAAAGGGCTGTATACTCCTCTTCACCGGAATGCTCGACACAATGTCCTTCAACAAGGAGGTTATGGAAAAGAGTGCGATGGCGGGCTTCACAAATGCCACCGACGCTGCCGACTACCTTGTAAACCACGGTGTTCCGTTCCGCGACGCACACGGCATAATCGGCCAGATAGTCCTCTACTGCATAGACAAGGGAATCTCCATAGACGAGATGAGCCTTGAGGAGCTTAAAGCTATCTGCCCTGTATTTGAAAGTGATATCTATGATGCCATCTCCTTAAAGACCTGCGTTGAGAAGAGACTCACCAAGGGTGCACCAAGCCCTGCTGCAATGAAGGAGGCCATTGCTAGGTATGAGGAGTATCTTAGCGAATAGCCACAGCTAGAATATCTACTGTTCATACAGACATTACGGCGGGAATCAGAATTAACTTCTATTTCTGAATTTTAAAATAATACTTACAATAAAAATAAACCGATAATTCACATACTTCATGGGAATCATCGGTTTATTTTATTGCAGCTCATAGCAAGCTATTATATGGTATCTAACTATTACATGGTATCATATTATTACATGGCGGATGCACTATCTTTCGCACTTATCCAGCTCTGCACCTGCTCTATACTCGCATTTACGGCGGTGGCAATGTTCTCAACCGCCATTCCCATCTTCGCA